>SXGS01616719.1_pt1 | contig 28518 bp, 26 predicted proteins | sample 3174681 | NCBI WGS metagenome assembly SXGS01 (sample SAMN11356861, study PRJNA531348) | freshwater metagenome | isolation source: freshwater sample F1-80 | place: China: Fuxian Lake, Yuxi | collected 2017-12-25 | reverse complement strand
TGGCGAATCGTGCCGCAAAAAGGCGCACTCGTTGAAGATGCAGACCCAATGCCAATCATGGTGCCTTGCCGGTGGTTTGCGTGGCAAGCGTTTCATCCGACACGCGACCAACTGAAATGAAATCGTCCATACGGCCCGCGCGGCACGCCACCACAAAGATTTGAGATGTTTGCCTAAAACTCTCAGCGCGATCCAAACCACAGCGTTGCATACAGCACAATCCAAATAATATCGAGCGAATGCCAATACATTCCGCACAGCACAATTCCATTATGCCTTGCTGCGCCATAGAGCCCTTCACTTGCATGGCGTGCGACAACTCCAAGTGCAAATAATCCTCCAATAATGTGCAGTACGTGCAGTGCTGTCAATACATAGAAGGTCCACGCGTACAAGTTCGCGTCAATATTGACATTCTGCCTCCACATCGACCACCAAGCCTCGCCCTGAAGCAACACGAATAGAAATCCAAGCCAATATGTCACGCTTGCCAATCGCGCACAACCCTTTAAATCGTCGCGTCGCGCACATTTGAGGCATTTATGGAGTGTCACACTTGATGCAAAGAGAGCAAGCGTGCTTACAGCCAATGTGTACGGCAGACCAGCGTCAGTTGGCGCGCGCCACGGCGCTTGCATATGTGGATTTAATCGAACAACGACATACCCCAAGATCGTCGCGGCAAAAACCATTCCAATAACAATCACGAATATCCACATGCCCATGCGTGCAGCTCGATCACTGCGGACCGAATCATCGAATGGGTCTCTCTGTGGAAGAGTGAGTATTGGCACTCCAATCAGACCGAACTGTGAGGCTCGGCGCTTTAGGTGGTTTCCTTACGGATTCAGACCAGGCTTGAATCTTGCCACTGGCGCGCCTGGCGCATTTGCATCGAGCGTTTCCTGTGCAACAGGCGGGTTACCGGTGTATTGGGTTGCGCGATATTGACTTGTATCCAAAACGCAGAACGCCATCATCAGCACAACGAACATCGTGCAACCAATAAACACCAGTACGTTGAACGGACGATCCCAGCGGAGATGCATAAAAAAAGTGGCGACAAGAGCGGCCTTGATGACTGCAATTCCAATAGCAACCCACAGATTGAATTCACCGATGTCGATGTATCGCACTGCAACTGTTATGACGGTCAAAACTAAGAGTGCGGATACGGTTGCGAGCAAGGTAGAAATAGGCACAAGGTGACCAACTAAAGGATGACCAGCGTGCGCCGTGTTGGAATGTGATTGAGTCATATTGTCTCGTAGTAAATCAAACTAGTGGATGAGATAGAAAAGCGGAAAGAGAAAAATCCAAACAAGATCGACGACGTGCCAATACAAACCGACAAGGTCGACTGGGGTGAAATAATTTGGGCCGAAGTCGCCGCGGGTTGCGCGATATATGAGCATCCCAATGACCACCATTCCCACAACGACATGGAATCCGTGCAAACCAGTCATTGCGTAATAGATGGCGAAGAACAAATGAGTGTTTGGTGGCATCTTTGCATCTTCAAGATGCGCGGAGGGAAGATCAACAGGAATGATGTCTTGCGTGACTGCGGAGGCGCTATTCACCACGCCTGCGCCGAGTCCGCTAGGTCCCATGGATGCTGGCTTTATGACCGAAGCATCCACAACTGGACGCACACCCACCATCGGAACTCCTGATGGCGCTGAGTTGACTGGAGCAGCAACTGCCGCGGGTGCGGCAGCTGGGGCTTTAGCGAGATCAACGGCTTCAATCTGTCCAATTGCATTGTTGGGAGGCACATAGAAACCAGGTCCCCAAACCAAATTTTCGTGGATTTTGTGCGAGTACTCAAAATATTTGATAACCAAGAATCCCGCTGCACCTGCCATTGTCAGCCAAAGACAAATGATCAAAGCAATGCGCTTTCCTCGCTGAGCAAAGTACACACCAAGTGCCATTGTCAGACTAGACAGAATGAGAACACCAGTATTGACTCCACCCATCACCGTGTCGAGATAGTGACTTCCATAGGAAAAGACTTCTGGAAATCGACTTCGCAGAACGGCATATGCAACAAAGAGTGCGCCAAAAAAAAGAACTTCAGTAGCGAGAAAGAGCCACATTCCAAGTTTGGCACTATCAAACTGTTGCGCAGGGGTTTCAAAGTGATGAGCAAGAAATGGATACTTTGCGTGTTCGGCAGATCCATGACCGTGATCGTCTGCATGACCTGCATGACCAGCATGACCATCAGTTGGAACACTTGCGTGACTCATGAATGTGCCCGAGCTTCTGCGGCAATCGCCTGCGCTTCTAATTCCTTGTCGACAACATACCCCTGCTCTTTCTCGTCCCAGCGCAACATAGAAAAATCGTAGCAATTGCCAACTGTTGGTGGTGAACTGAAGTTGTCATGCGGCGGGGGCGAGTTGCATTGCCATTCCAAACTGCGACCGCCCCATGGATTTGCAGGAGCTTTCTTGCCGCCAAGCAAACTCTGCACAAAGCATGCTGCAACAAGGAAGAATCCAGATGCCATGATGTAGGAGCCAATCGTCGAGATGACGTGATAGATCTGAAACTCAGGAAGATAGTCGTAGTACCTGCGTGGCATTCCTTGACTGCCAAGCATGAACTGCGTGAAGAAAGTGATGTTAAAACCGACAAAGATGATGATGCATGCGATGATCCCGGCCTTTTCGTTGTACATACGTCCGGTCATCTTCGGCCACCAATGATGCAGTCCACCGATCATTGCGATCAACGCGGAACCCATCATCACATAATGAAAGTGAGCGACGACGAAATATGTGTCATGCAAGTGGACATCTGTGTTGAGTGTCGCCAAATGGATTCCTGTGAGTCCACCAATGGTGAATAGAAACAAGAAAGACAGTCCGTACATCATCGGCGCAGTCAGACTGATTGTTCCTTTATAGAGCGTCATTACCCAATTGAAAGTCTTGACAGCGGATGGAATCGCCACACTGAATGATATGAACGAGAAGATTGTGTTCATTAATCCACTCTGCCCAGAGACGAACATATGGTGTCCCCAGACGATGAACGAGAACATTGCGATAGCAATCGACGAGAAGGCGATGTATCGATATCCGAAAATCTGCCGATGGGCATGCACCGAAATAATCTCGCTGATGATTCCCATCGCTGGCACAATCATGATGTACACCGCAGGATGGCTATAGAACCAAAAGAAATGTTGATACAAGACTGGATCTCCACCCATGGATGGATTGAAGATGCCGATGTTCATCGTTCGTTCAACGATCAACAAGCAAACGGTGATCGCCAGAACGGGAGTGGCAAGAACCTGAATGATCGCAGTGGCATAAAGCGCCCACAAGAAAAGAGGCATTCGGAACCATGTCATTCCTGGTGGTCGCAATTTGTGCACCGTGACGATGAAATTCAGACCTGTGAATATGGAAGAGAAACCAAGAATGAAAACGCCAGTCAGAACTGGAATCACTCCTCCTGTCGTGGTTGTCGTTGAATACGGGGTGTAAAAAGTCCATCCAGTATCAAAGCCACCTGCAGCGAGCGAATAGAGGGTGAAGATTGCTCCACCCATCCAAAGATAGAACGAAAAGAGATTCAGCCGAGGAAACGCAACATCCTTTGCTCCAAGCATAATCGGGAGTACAAAGTTGCCAAGTGCGGCAGGAATACTTGGAATGATCACCAAGAAAACCATAATTGCCCCGTGCAGCGTGAAAAATTGGTTGTATGTCTCGGCGCTGACAATCGTGCGCCCTGGGGTAAGCAGTTCAGTACGAAGCAGAATTGCGAATGTTCCTCCAACAAAGAATGAAGCGAGTACGGCTCCCATATACATCACACCGATTCGCTTGTGATCAAGGGTGAGAGCCCACGAGCGAAATCCACGCGTGAACGTGAGGTAGTTGTCGCTGGTGGCTGATGTGTCGACCAATTCTGGTCTTGGGGAAACGATTGTTGTCATTTAAAAACCTCTTTTGACTTGCGTATAATTCTTACTTTAATTCTGGCTTTGTTTCAGACTTTGCTGCTGCGGGTGGCAATGTTTTTGTCCATGCACCTTTGGCGTCAAATTCGTCGAGATGCTGAAGCATCCCGATAATCGAATCCACACCGCGATCATTCAGTTGCCCCTTGAAAGTTGGCATTACGTTTCCATAGGTTGCAACAAGATGTTTTCCAGGATTATAAATCGAGTCGCGAATGTAATCCTCTGGGGTTGGGTATTCCTTGCCTGGACCGATGAGATCGGCGTAACTCTTGCCATCACTAAAGCGCGCTCCACCGCCAGCCGTCAGCCGAGTCCACAGTCCCTGCCACGTAGGTCCAAGACCAGCGGTTCCATCAATCGAATGGCATTGCTGACAGCGTGAGTAAATTTTTGGTCCTGCTCTAAAATACAATTCATCGTCTGGAATTTCGTCTAACCACTGAGCTTGCTTCAGCAGCCACTCATCGAACTCCGCTTGCGGAAGAACCATAACTCGGCGATACATATTGGAGTGACCTGTTCCGCAATACTCCGTGCAATACAAGTGGTATCCATTTTTCTCATCCATTCCTGTTGGAATATCGCACTGAAACCAAAGTGTTGAATAGCGACCTGGTACAAGATCTCTCTTCACTCGAAATGCTGGGATATAACAACAATGCAACACATCATTTGACCGCATAACCAACCGGACTGGGCGGTTGCTTGGCACAACAAGGTTGTCAGACTGCGCTCCGTTTGGATATTTGAACTGCCATCCCCATTTGAAAGCTGTGACATTGACATCGAAGGAATTCTTTGGCGGTGTGATCAGATCGACATATCCAGTAAAACCAAAGAAGAAAATTGCAATCGAGATAAGCAATGGAATGACGGACCATGACAATTCCAGAGCGGTGTGATGGGTCATTCCATCAGTACGGATGCGTGTACCAGGCTTCGCGCGGTACTTCAATACGAACCAAACCATCATCGCAACAATCACAGCGAAAAAGAAATAACAAATGTAATTGATGATGTTGAACATCAAATCCACATTTTCTGCCTGCACAGATGCTCCAATTGGAAGCCAGAAGTCCGCGGGAGTGACAGTTGGCGGGGCGATTTGTGCGCTTGCAGTTGCAATGAAAATTGATGTGAGTGCAGAAAGCATGGTTGAAATTCTAGGCAGGTCCGGAGGAAGGAGCGAGCTGCGCGGTACGAGCGCCTCGGCGGAACATAAATATGAGCCCGGCGGCAATCACGACAACCGTGATTGCTCCGCCAATTTGCATCAAACGCACTGCAAATACAACATATCCTTGACTCGCAGGATCATATTGATGACACCAAAGAATGAAACGATCGAGTGGTGTTCCAATTTTTCCTTCGCCTGCTTCAACGATCGCCATACGCATCGTCGCAGGATCAAATTTCACTCCATAGAGATATCGAACGATACGTCCATCTGAAGCGATCATTGCAAGCATTGCCGGATGTGAAAACTCACCGCTTGGAAGTTCCTTGTATTGAAACCCGACTGATTCTGCGATGGCGGCAGGAATTTTCGCACCTTCGGCGGTTTGCGATGCTGTGAGAAACCGAGTGCCTTTCTCAGAACCTGCGCGACCATACTCGGCCATATATCCCAACTTTTTTGCGTGGGCAAGTTCATTGCTTTCCTTGGGGTTGATCGAAATCGAAACAAGATCGAAATCTTTTCCAATCGAGAGGTCAACTTTTGAAAGTGATCGAATGGCTTCGTTGAGCACAAGCGTGCAAAGCATCGGGCACTTGTAATAACCAAAGTGCAACATGACCGGCTTGCCGGATGCGAGGATCGCACCAAGCGTTGTCTCTTTGCCGTCGTCATCAATTAAAACTGTGTCCAACGGAACCTTGTCACCGAGATGCTCGAGGATGTCGACTCCTTCCATCTCTTTCGCAACTCCATCGGCAGGAATCGGTCCTTCGCCTGGAGCGAATGGCGCAATCGACGCTTGAGCTTTTGCGCTGTTCGTAATGCCGACCGTGAGGACGGTCGCTGTGATCAGAGAAAGAATGGACGCGGCGATCTTCACTTGGTGGCAGTTCCTTTGGGAGCAGGCGCTGCGGCTGGCGCAGAAACTGGCGCTTCAACAGCCTTTGGTGGATTCTTTGCGTCTGCAATCACAAATTCCATCGCCTTAGTGACTGGGATTCGGATGCGCGGTTCTGCACGGCCGTCAGGGGCAGTCACAGAATACTTTTGATAGACATCAAGTTGCGCAAGCTGCTCATTCTTCAACTGCATCTTCCATGCATTTGGTGGATTGATGATCTTCAAATCAACTTCCTTGTCTTCAAACTTGAAATAGAAAACACAAGTTGCGATCACCAACGCAGAGAGAATGATGATTGCCGACAAAGAAACCACCCATGTCGATCCTGCTTCTGGATCGTCGGTGGGTATCGAAGAAAATGAGTTTGCATCTTGAGCCATATGTATTTCCTTGACTGTCAAATATTTTCGAATTGCAGACTTTCATTCAGGCGTGGATCGCGACGGCACAAGACAGAGCCTCGTGAGAGTCGACCAGTTGCCGATGCGATACTGAGACCGACAAATCCAACCAACATCAGATAGTTCAGTGGATTGCCCAAACCAGTTGAAGTTGTTGAATATGCGGCGGCGAGCGCGTCATAGGTGGTGAAGGTTGCGACATCGTGCGGAACAACTGGCATGACGAGCCAATAAATATCGATCCACGCGAAGGCGAGCATCCAAAGCGCGCCGAAAGCGAGAGTCCCTCTCCATCGTTTCATCCAGCGCGATATAAAGAAGAGGAATGGAATGACGAAATGTCCCAAGAGCAGCGCAATGCTGACCCATGCCCAATCACCAACTTGGCGCGCAAGGAACCAAACAGTTTCTTCGGGAAGATTTCCATACCAGATCAACATGTATTGACTGAAGGCGATGTATGCCCAGAAGACAATTCCAAATGCCCAGATCATCTTGCCGATGTCTTGGTAATGCTCCGCTGTGATCACGCCTCGCAAATATCCCATCGCTTGCAAGCGCAAGCATCCGATCGCGATGATTGAAAATCCTCCAGCACATGTACCGGCGAAGAAATAAATTCCAAACATCGTGCTGAACCACGCAGGCGAAAGAGACATGATCCAATCAACAGCGGCGAATGTCGAAGTGAGCGCGAAGAGAATGAGGCAAGGCGCTGAGGCATATCGCATCTTCGTCGAGAGATTTGGATCTCCAGTTTCATCCTGTCGGCGCGAAGTCTTGAGGAACCATCGCGTGGCGAGCGCCCAGAACGCGAAGTAGAAACAAGCGCGAATCATGAAGAATGTTGGATTGAGAAACGCGGTCTTCTGTGCGACGATCGCACCCTCCGCGGGCGAATGCTCCGACAGATGCGCCATATCCGCCCAAGGCCAGATGATTGCCAAACCGTGACCAAATCCGTTCCATTCACGATTGGTGATGAGAAGCCAAAACATCGGCACAAGGAAAAGCACCCATAACCAAGTGAGATTTGCGGCTTGCGCTTCGGCGACTCTGCGAATCGCAACGGCCCATCCTGCATTTGTGATGTGTTGAACCATCACGAAGAAGAATGCTCCCAGCGAGAGAGTCAGCACGAAGATGCCATTCTGCAACCAGATCATGGCGAGACCATGCGGATCGTTCTGCTTCCAAGCGACGAACGCAGCTGCAATGAGTGAGATCACTGCGACGACATATGCCACTCGCGAAGTTCTTGCGAGACGATCGTCTCCCATGATGCTGCGATCCGAAAGATCTGCGACATTTGTGATTGAAGCACTCATGATTTCAGAGCCCTCCCCGTTTGTCGACTGGAACTTCTTCCAGAGTTGCGTTCTGGCTTCGTTGCAAAGCGCGCACATATGCGACAATCGCCCACCGATCCTTTGGCGGAACTTGCGAACCGTAACCCGCCATGTTTCGCACACCATGCGTGACGGAGTTGTAAATCTGTCCAATCGGTTGAATCGCCACGGTTGCATCATGCAAACTTTTCGCAGCAACCCAAACAGTTCCGTTCACTGGACCTTCCGCATTGGCGACAAGTTCCATCGCGCGCTGATTGATCGTGCCATTGCCCGCGCCCGAATATCCGTGGCATGGAGTGCAATAAATATTGAAACGATCTTGACCACGCAGAAGCAATTCCATATCCATCGACAATTGCTTTGGAATGGTCGTTGCCCATTGTCCATCAACAACGCCATCGACGAAATGCGTGTCGAGATATGTTTCGCCGCGCGCGACTGTCCCGACAATCTGAGGGCGTTGCGATTGCTTATCCGCGAAAAGATTATTCTCTGATTGGGGAAGGAACTTGGCCTGAAGATCCATATCTTGAATGAGATTGATCGGTCGATTTGAATTCGGCTTCGATCGTGCGTTGGCGGCGATGACCGGCGGAAGAAACGCCAGCAGAGTCAGAATCAAAAGGGCATAAATAATGATGCGTGGCATTAGCGATCCTCCACCACTTCGATGTGCTTCGCGCCGAGCGTCTTCATAAACGCCTCTGTCTTGGAGCGCAGGAACTTTGGGTCTCGCGATTCGATGACGATGAAGAATCGATCGTCGGTCGCGCGACGGAAACGGTTGTTGCTCAAGAGTGGATGCGAAAGCCGCGGCAAACCATTCATCAAGAACATCAATCCCACTGCTGAAAGCGCGGACAAGAGAATGGTGAGTTCGAAGATGATCGGAATCCATGCAGGCACCGACATAAGGGGCTTGCCGGAAATCAGGAAGGGATATCCAGTGACCCACACCAAAGCCCAGATGGAAAAACTTGCTGCATTGGTGAAAGCTTGCAGACAGAAACCAACGATTGCTCCTGTCATACCTGCGCCAAAGACCAACATCGGCAGAATTGTTCGCTTGATTCCCATCGCCTTATCAAGACCGTGCACTGGAAACGGAACGTGACAATCCCAGAAGCGATAACCAGCGGCATTGACTTTCTTGGCAGCTTCCATAATTTGCGCGGGCGTTTCGAATTCCGCCATCATTCCATACAAAGGAAGCGATGAGTTGTTGGGCAATCTTGGAGCGGTTTGTGTTTGTGGTGAAAAAGTTGTCATAGCGAATCCTCCGATGATCGAGGCTCTCGCAAAGCAGGAACTGCTCCAGATGGAAATCCGTGATCGTCACCATGATGACCGCCAGCATGATGACCGTCAGCATGACCAGGATGCGGATTGGCTTCAGGCATCACGGCCTTCACTTCGGCGATGGCGATCATCGGCAAATATCTGCAGAAGAGAAGGAAGAGGGTTCCAAAGAGACCGAACGCTCCCACCATCGTTCCGATATCAACCCATGTCGGCACGAACTGATCCCACGAAGATGGAAGGAAGTCATTTGCAAGACTGGTCACGATGATGACAAATCGTTCGAACCACATTCCAACATTCACGAAGATGCTCAGGATGAACATCAGTGGAATGCTGGTGCGAACAGCCTTGAACCAGAAAAGTTGCGGCGTGATTACATTGCAACTGACCATGATCCAATATGCCCACCAATATTGACCGAAGGCGCGATTGACGAATGCGAACTTTTCATACATCGCACCCGAGTACCACGCGATGAAGAATTCCATCGAGTACGCGTATCCAACCATGCAACCTGTCAACAAGATGATCTTGTTCATGTTGTCAAGATGGCGCATCGTGATCAGGTCTTTGAGTCCAAAGAGTTGTCGCGCAGGAACTGCAAGCGAAACAACCATTGCGAATCCAGAGAAGATTGCTCCAGCGACGAAGTAAGGCGGGAAGATCGTGGTATGCCAACCAGGAACTTGACTGACTGCGAAGTCGAACGAAACCACGCTATGCACTGAAAGCACAAGTGGAGTTGCCAGCGCGGCAAGCAAGAGATATGCGACTTCGTATCGATGCCAGTGACGCATCGAGCCGCGCCATCCAATCGACGCGAGTCCGTATGCGAATTGTTGGAAGCGACCCTTCGCTCGATCACGAAGCGTCGCAAGATCTGGAATCATTCCCACATACCAGAAGACCAACGACACAGTGAAATATGTGCTGACTGCGAAGACGTCCCAAAGAAGTGGACTGCGGAATTGCGGCCACATCTCCATCGAGTTTGGAATTGGAAAGAGCCAATACGCAAGCCAGACGCGACCAACGTGAATGCCTGGAAAGAGTCCCGCGCAAACAACTGCGAAGATTGTCATCGCTTCTGCGAATCGATTGATTCCCGTTCGCCACTTCTGCCGGAAGAGAAAAAGGATTGCCGAGATCAGCGTTCCTGCGTGACCGATACCAACCCAGAAAACGAAGTTGGTGATGTCGTACGCCCACATGACTGGGTTGTTCAATCCCCACACGCCAACGCCAGTGAAGATGAGATATGTCACACAGAAACCCAAGAATCCCATCATTCCAAGACAAATGACGAATGCGATATACCAAGCCATCGGCGGACGATTTTCTGCAACGCGGCAAACTTGGTGAGTGACCTCGCCAAACTTGTGCATATTCAACACAAGAGGTGCGCGAGAACCTGTTGGCTGCTGCGTGTTATCCGTTTCGATGAAGCCTTTCGAAGAATTAGACATAATTAACTCTCCGCCTTTGCATGAGAATCATGGCTCTTGGGAGCATGATCGTGTGAGTCGTCGCTCTCGCGTTCGATCGCAGGATTGGTGATACGCGCTAGATATTGCAAGCGCGTCTTCGTATTCAATTCTTCCAACAACTGATATGAGCGACCACTGCGATGCAGTTTCGCGACTTTGCTGTCTGTAACATTCAGATCTCCAAAGATGATTGCATTCGTTGGGCATGCTTGTTGACAAGCTGTTTCCACAGCACCATCCGGCATTGGGAAACTGTCGACGCCACTCGCGGTGCCGCCGGACTTTGCCCAGGCGTTCTTATATTTGATCTTTGCCGCTTGAATGCGCTGCGTGCAGAAGGTGCACTTTTCCATCACGCCTCGCATGCGGACTGTGACTTCAGGATTGAACTGCATTCGCAACCAAACATCCGGACCGTCCTCGACGTAATACTCTGGCTTGACCTTCGCCAATCCTTCTTCGCGTTGCGGTTCGCGCCTCTGATAATCAAAGAAATTGAATCGACGAACTTTGTATGGACAATTGTTGCTGCAATATCGCGTTCCAATGCAGCGGTTGTAAACCATCGAATTGATTCCGTCTTTGTCGTGCACAGTCGCTGCAACTGGACAGACCTGTTCGCATGGTGCGTTTTCGCAGTGCATGCAAGTGACTGGTTGAATCGCAAATCCATCTGGCTTCGCTGGATTTGATCCTCGGAAATATCGATCGATTCGAATCCAGAACATTTCACGACCGCGCAGGACTTGATCCTTGCCGACGACAGGAATGTTGTTCTCCGCCTGACACGCGGTGACGCATGCGCTGCATCCCGTGCACTTGCCCAAGTCCACGGACATAGCCCAGCGAAAACGCGCGCCTTCGAGATTTGTTTCGGCCCAAAGTGAAAGACGGCTTGCGACATGCGTGAGGTGGCGCGCGAAATCTGGATGATCTCGATACTCCCCGACACTTGCTTCTCGAATCAAAGTTGGAAGGCGTTCTTGAATTCCGTCTTCTGGAACCTTCGAGTCAAGCGCATCAGCTGCGCCGTGATCTTGTGTATGTGCGATCTCATATTTCGCGCCAGTCGAAACAACGCTGCTTGCCATCGCCCAATCTGGATTGGCGGCAGTGCGAATCTTGTATGCGTTGAATCCAGCGTCAAGCGCAGTGGATCCAACTCCTGGACCTGTGCGACCATATCCAACACTCAATCCAACTGAAGTATCGGAATATCCTGGCATTGGCCACGCCGCCGCTTCGACTGAACGACCATCAACCGAAATTTTCACCATATCTCCGCGGCGAACGCCGATCGTCTGCGCGAATTGGCTGCTCATCAGCGCGACATTGTCCCAGGTGATTTTCGTCACTGGGTCTGGAAGTTCCTGCATCCACGCGAAGTTGGAGAAGCGACCATCCCACACTTTCATATCGCGCAAGAAGACAACTTCCATCACATCCGAGGCGTTGACCTTTGTTGTTTCCGCACGAAGCGCTGTGGCGATCGCGCCACTTGCAAGCGCGGAGTTGTTCTGCATCTTTGAGGCAGTACCCGCAACGAATCCTTGATCAAGCCATGTGCGCCACGCGGCGTCGAAGGCTGCGCCAGAAAGTCCGCTCGCAGCGACATGCGTTCGTCGGACGATGGAATATGAATCGGTTGGATCGTTTCCGAGCAATTCAGCGAGCAATTCGATTTGATTTTTCCCACCTTGCCCAACAGGAATCATCGGCAAGATCAACGGCTGTTGCACGGAAAGCGTTCCATCGAAACTTCGTGCGTCATCCCAAGATTCCAAGAAATGCGCTTGTGGAATGTGCCACGAACACGATGGGCTCATCGCGGTTTCGTCCGCATACATTCCAAGATGAATGACATTTGGAACTTTCGTCATCGCGTTGGCGAATTGGCAGTCAACTGGCGCGTCATAGACGGGATTTCCGCCCAAAATGAACAGTGTGTCGACCGACCCTGCATTCATCGAGGTGCATAAAGCGGTGAAGCGTTCTTTCGATGCTTCCATGGACTCCGCGATGTAATTGATCGTCTTGCCTTCATTGCCAAGCGTGCGATTGATTGCAGCGACTAAAGCGTGCGTCAATGCGGATGCGGTTGCGCCCGCGGTCACCAATGATGTTCCGCGATTTGATTTCAAATCTGCGATGAGCGCTGTGATGACTTCTTGACCACGACCAAGCAAAATTGTTTGCGTCGCCTGAGAATTTGCCATCGCATCGATCGCGGATTTCAATTCTGGCGATCCGTCGCCTGCGCCAATACCTTGCGCGACAAGAGCGGCGACCACTCCCATATCGCTCAAGCGAATTGCGAGTCGTTCATCTGCGTTCATTCCTGTTGTCGTCAAACCATTCTCAACAACATAAAGCCGCGCGATCTGCTGATTCTTTGGATCGACTGCATCGACTGCGCGACCTGCCGACCATTGACGCGCCCAGCGCGGAGAATCAGGAGAGCCATATAAAAAGTCATCACCGAGCGAAACAATAATGTTCGCCTTATCGAATGATGGCATCGGACGAAGTTGCGCGGAAAATGCCATTGCATTTCCCTGAATCACGTTGTCGCGCGAGAGAGGTTCCCATGCGACGATCTGCGCTTGCGGGAACGCGCTCTTCACGCGTGCGATCATGTCCGCGTGACTTGGTCCGCTGTGCATGTCCATAAGAATCGCCAATCCCTTGCCGCCATTGGCGCGCAGATCTCTGGACTTGTTGGCCAAGAAAACTGAAAATGGTTCATAAGAAGATTGCGTGTTCTTCGACAGAACAGTTCTGCTTCGATCTGGGTCGTACAGACCAAGAATTTGTGACTGCGCCGCGGATGAAATACCGGCGCCGCCCCACGGATGCGTGGTGTTTGTATCAAGCTTGATCGGGCGGCCGTCATAACTCTTCGCAAGCACAGGCTGTGCAAAACCACTGAATTCCCAGACAGAACTGTAATAAACCGCATCACCAGGAACACGGTTTGCCGCTTGACTTGCAGCGGGAACGATTTTCATTTCGGGCCATCGACGACATCCTGCAAGACCGAGCCCTGCGAGTGCGAATGATGCGCCCATCACTTTGAGAAAGTTGCGTCGTTCGTTTTCGGTTGCGTGCTCTGATGCGCCGTCAGGAAATTCACGGTGCATCCAATCTCGAAACTCGTTCGAGTTTGTGAGGTCTTCAACACTCCGCCAATAGGGCTTCTTTACCGATGACATGTCGAACAGTTCTCGCTTGGGTTGATGTGAAAGAGTTTGACAAGAGATTCGCGTTCTTCGCGCGTCAACTCGACGCGTTGATCCCAACCCATATTGGTGATTTCCGACACAGGGCGAAGGCGATCTGTTGGTTCACGATGGCAATCAAGACACCAACCCATCGCGAGCGGTGAATAGCGATACACGACTTCCATTTGATCAATGCGTCCGTGGCATTCGACACAACCAACACCACGATTGACGTGAGCGCTGTGATTGAAATATGAATAGTCGGGAAGTTTGTGAACCTTCACCCACTCTACGGGCAGTCCAGTTTCATATGAGCTTCGAATTTTTTCCAACTTGGGACTATCACGCTGAATCTGCGTGTGGCAGTTCATGCAAGTTTGCGTCGCAGGCACGGCCGCGAAGGCTGCGCGGTCGACGGTGTTGTGGCAATAGCGACAATCCATTCCGAGTTGGCCAACATGCAACGCGTGGCTATATGGAACTGGCTGAGTCGGCTGATAGCCGGCATCGATCGTTTTGGGACTGAATCCGTATGCGACGACAAAAGCTGCATATAGAGGAAGGATCGCGCCAGTCACCAAGATGAATGGCAAGATCGCATTGGTCCAACGGGGGAAGAGAAATCGGCTCATATGTTTTTGACTGGGTTGGTCGTGTGTTGCTTAGGCTACTTCGTGCTTTTTTTCACAAACTATGTCGAATACTCAATAATAGGAGCGAAGGTCTCTCGGCGCAAGGATTCACGAAGATTGGAAATGGGATAAATTCCATATCGGTGAATGAGTCACAAAAAATGAAGATTGCTTCGGCAGTTGCGAAAGCAGATTGTGCCAATTTGCAAGCGGTATTGTCCGAAATTGCCACGCAAGCGCATCAAACTATCTTGCCGAAATTTTCCCTCGATGCGCTGACGGCGGCTTTGAACGAGCGCGAAATCCTCCGCTTCACTTCAACACCCGAAGGCGTTGCATTTCCTCACGCCATTTGCGATGAGATTGCACCGAGCGATTCTGGAATTGTCATTCTGACCTTGTTACGGCCAATTCTCTGGGGTTCGCACCAAGTGGCTATCGTTGTTGGATTGCTTGGATCAAAATCTGAACCATGGCAGCAGGTCCGGAATCTGGCCAGAATTGCGCGCGTATGTTCGCAAGCTGATATACGACAGCAACTTATCGCTTGCGCCGATGACGCAACGCTGTTGAATTTATTTGACAAGGAGTGCAATAAACATGCCTGAAGCTGTACATAGCATGACTATGGTTGTTTTGCTTGTGCAACATGGCCAGGCATTCGAGGCGGTCATCAATGCCGTCCTCGATGCTGGGATTGCTGACGCAACGGTGGTTGAGAGCCAAAGTTTGGCATCCATCATCAGCAAGGATATGCCAATCTTCGCTGGGCTCGCAGCCCTGCTTCCACAATCGATCGGCAGTCGTGCGATTTTCGCCCTCTGCCCCGCGGCCAAGGCATCGACCTTGATTGGATTTCTGCGAGAGATTCCCAAAGATGACCGCCCGATCGCCGCTGCATTTCCGGTCGAGCATTTTCTCGGATTCGATTCGTGACCAACTCTATCTTCTGGCTTGCGCTTGGAGTTGTGATTCTGGTTGCAGGGAGTCGATGGACAGAACGAATCCGAAGACGCTTTCCGATTTCCAATGTGCTCGGCGGAGGATGGGCGTTGCTCGCGCTTGGCATCGCAGTCGGCCCTCGTGGCGCTGGAGTGCTCGACGGAGAACGACTGGCGCAAGTTCAACCAATCTTGCTGGTGTTGCTGACATGGAGCGGAGTTGTTGTCGGACTTCAATGTCAAGCCGCGCTTGTTCGTGCGATTCCAATTGCGCTCTGGCGTTGGATCACTCTGGATTTGACCATCAGCATTCTGTTGAGTGTTGCCGCAGCAGGGTTGATTGCAAGAATCTGGCAACCAAACTCCCCCGCCGCAGCGCAAATTCTTTTGACTGGAATACTTGGTGCAATTGCCATCGGATGGAATCCAGAAACGCGCTCACTTGGAATTCGATCAGATGCGCCGGCGATGCGACTGGCGGTGTTGGTGCAAAGCGGCGCAGGAGCACTTGCAGTTTTTTCGATTGTCATTGCGTCTCTTGCGCTGCAATGTGCGCATCAAGATTTCAGCGGCGCAGTGATCTTTGCGCCATATGGCGGCATGGTTGCACTTGCGATGGAAATCGGCGCGGTGATCGTTGTCTCGCTTGGTGCGTATGGAATTCTGCGAGACTCGCGCGAGGATGATGCGCGAACAACTTTGATTGTGATCGGCGCACTCTGCTTGCTCTCTGGAATCGCGGTGACATTCGGTGGCACTGGACTGCTGACAGGAATGCTCTTCGGGGCAATGATCGGACTTGGACGACGAAGACTGCGCGGATTGGAACATTTGATTTCGTATTCGGAACCAATCGTTGCAAGTGGTTGCTTCTTCTTTGCTGGCATCACGCTTGCATTTCCTGGTGGGACTGCAAAGTTCGGCAGTGTCCTGATTGTGGGAGCGATTGCGTTGTCACTTGCGATCGCTCGACGAGTGCTCAAGCCACTCATTATGAATGTCGCGCTTTCAAACGTGCGTGAAAGTGTGGCGCTTGACTCGCCAATTGCGCGCGCACCAATTCGACAAGCGCCATTAACCATCGTTGTACTTCTTGCATTTGCGATACAAGATTCTTCAGGACTTGCAGATCAACTGCTTGGCCTTGCTGTTCTTCTTTCGCTGATCAGCACTCTTTCGACATTCTGGCCACGGCCAAAGAAAAGTCCGGTGCTATGAAAAGATCTATACGCCCACTTCAAAATCGAAAAGATCGCCCGCGCTTCGGCGCGATATTTCTTGCCACTGCGCTGATTTGTCTAATTGGACTGATTCTTATCTCGCGTGAATTGCGAATGGGTATTGTCGGCATTCCACAATCAAACTTACCTGCTGCGGGAGAAACAGTCTTATTGCTTGGCGTGATCATCTTGGGATCGTGGCTTTCTGGAAGGTTGATTCGCAGAGTTGGGCTGCCACCAATCACAGGTCAACTTATGTTCGGCGTGTTTATTGGTCCAAGTTTCTGGTCGTGGGTCAATCGACCTGAAATGACATTGATCAACGCATCGCAGCTTGTATCCCTGCAAGGGCCCGAATCACTCGCTGTTGTAATGATCGGACTTGTTGCAGGAGCTGAAATTGACTGGCCATTTTTACACAAAAAACTTCGAGTGATCGTAACTCTTGCTTTAGGCCAAATATTTTTTGTAGTGATTGGCGTTGGTCTGATTTCATTCGTATTTCTAGATTCAATTGCGCAGGCCGTCGTCCTGGCGACAATTGCGGCAACATGCAGTTCCGCAGTCTCCGTTGCCCTCTTGCGGGAGATGCGACATCCAACCGATTTCGCACGCTTACTTCTGGCGACAACGGTTGCAAAAGATCTTTGCCTTGTGCTTACATTTTCCGTCGTGCTGTTTTTCGTTGCAGCATCATCGAGCGCAACGACTACACATCAAGACTGGTATAGAGTCATTTTACATCTTGCTGGAAGCATCGGTGTCGGAATCGCACTTGCGTACCCCCTTCGCTGGGCGCTTGCGCGTATCGAGCGGCGTATGACTGCGGTGGTTCTGCTCACTGCGATCTGCGTGGCAATTTTCTGTTCCACGATTGGCATCGCACCACTCATCACCGCGTTGACGCTCGGATATACAGCGCGTAATGTCGCGCCGCTTACAACCATATCGTTCTTTGCAACGGCGCGCAGACTTTTCCTTGCAGTCTGTTGCGTTTTCTTCGCCTCAGCTGGCGCGCATCTTGATCTTGCAGCACTCACCGCGAATTGGGGAGTTGTGTTCGCAATCTCTGCCGTGCGCTTGGCTGCAATTTGGACAGGCGTCACCATCGCCGCGCGTATAAATGGATTGTCGCTCGAGGCAACTCGTTGGGCTTGGGCGGGTTTCATCCCGCAAGCTGGAATATCTTTGGCACTCGCGGCGCAAATTGCGGTTGAATTCCCAAATGAAAAATGGGTCAGTAGTCTGGCAACAATCGCAGTGGCTTGTATCACCTTAAATGAAATGATCGGGCCAATTTTAATGCGTATCGCACTTCGTAAAGTGCCATCCGACAAATGAGATATCAACGATGATCGATACACATTGCCATCTGACCTTTCCAGAATTCGCCGGCCGAGTCTGCGAAGTTCTCGATGCAGCATCGCGTGTCGGAGTGCATAGTGCAATCACAATCGCAACCACCACTGCTGATGCGATTCGAACCACGGAATTGGCTGCGCTGCATCCACGACTCTTTGCGAGTGCTGGAGTGCATCCTTTATATAGCGATAAGCCATGCGATTGGGCGCAACTTCGCCGCGCGGGCGAACATCCAAAATGTGTTGCGTGGGGAGAACTCGGCCTGGACAATCACTATGACAAACCACCCGCCGCACAGCAACGAGCAATACTGGAAGAGCAACTCGCTCACATCATTCGTTGGAGCGCCGAGGGACTTGCAAAGCCGATCATTGTGCACTGCAGAAAGGCTTTCGCGGATCTTGTTCCAATCTTGGCTGCGACAGGCCTGCCTGGAGAACGATTTGTCTTTCACTGTTTTACGGGTGATTCGAATGATGTTCGGATGGCGCTCGACTTGGGCGCATTCATTTCATTCACTGGCGTACTGACATTCCCTGGTGCGCCAGAAGTGCGTGCCGCCGCGAAAATCGTTCCGATCGATCGACTGATGGTCGAGACGGACTCTCCGTTTCTTGCGCCGCAACCGGTCCGCGGCGAGTGGCCCAACGAGCCAAGATTCGTGGTGCATGTTGCCGCGGCGCTCGCGCAAGCACGAGGAGAAGACCCTATAAAACTCAATGATCAACTTGATGAAAACGCGGCGCGCTTCTTCGGAGAAATGCTTCGACAGCCTAGGATGACCACCCGATGAGTGATCCCAGCGAGAATCCAAACACGAGGCAAACCGCGCGCGCCAGTTCTTCGATGAGCTTTGGAGATCACCTCGACGAATTACGCAAGCGAGTTTTTCTTGCTTTTGTTGTTCCCGTGCCGTTGATGCTGGCGCTCTTTTTCTTTGGAGGTGAAATTCGCACCTTCTTGTGCGAACCACTTCTGCGTGCAATGCGCGCGAACAACATCGCTGCGCAACTGACGGTTCTCAGTCCGACTGAGACGATGATGATGGATCTGAAGATCTCGTTCATCCTCGCATTGGTGATCGCTGCGCCGTGGGTGCTCTGGCAACTTTGGAGATTCGTTTCACCTGGACTGCATGACAACGAACAGCGATTCGTCCGACTCCTTCTGCCGGGCAGCGGAGTATTGGCGCTGATTGGTTTGACCTTGTTGTATTACATCATGCTTCCATTGATGTTGAAGGTGCTTGTCGGCTTCAGTATTTCACCCGAAACAAAGTTGGACGCAAACCCATCGCCAACTGCCATCGCCACTCCAGCAATGCCGATTCTGGAAACCGATCCCGTATCGCCACAAGCAGGCCAATCGTGGATCAACACAACAACGCGCGAGCTTCGATTTGCTCTGCCAATTCCTGGCGACACATCGCATGTCGAAATTGCAAGCATCGCGCTCGAGCATCCTGGATCTCTCGTCGCATCGTTTCGACTGAGCGAATATCTGGATTTCATTCTGCTCTTTGCGATGGGCTTTGCGCTGGCGTTTCAATTGCCGATTGCGATGTTGCTTCTGAGCTGGGTTGGCATCGTCAATCCAAATATGCTCCGCAAGAATCGCAAGTATGCATTTTTCGGCGTCATTATTATTGCTGCCGCAATCGCTCCTGGCGATTTACTGTCGTTGGCAGTTGTTGCCGTGCCACTGGTTCTGCTTTTCGAATTTTCGATTTGGCTGATCGTCGTTGCGCCGACATCGCGTGTCGCATCTGGAACCGTGCTTTCGAAGTTTGGCGAGCGCTTTCGCAACACCAACACGCGCGAAGGCAATGTCGGAGACGAATGATTTATGAAACGCTTTGATGGATCGCATTCTGCTCCGTCGATCGCTTCGTGCGCTCTTCCCGCTTGGCGACATCGAGTTCGTCGACGAATCTTGGTGATCCCTCGTGGGGCTTCGTTGGAAGACCAAAGCATGATGAAACGCGCGATGGAGTTGGCGCGCGCCGCTGGAGATCGAGGAGAAGTTCCAGTGGGAGCGGTGATCTATCGCGCAGGGGTGATCTTGTCGGAAGCGTCCAATGATCGAGAAGCGAGCGGCGATCCCACGGGTCATGCTGAAGTTGTTGCACTGCGACTTGCCGCAATCGCCAATGGTGGATGGAGATTGAACGACTGTTCGATGGCGGTGACATTAGAGCCCTGCCCAATGTGCGCGGGTGCGCTGGTGAATGCGAGAGTCTCTCGATTGCTCTATGGCGCGCGCGATCCAAAGGCTGGCGCAGTCGACACGCTTTTCGATCTCTGTCGTGACCCGCGATTGAATCACCGAATGGAAGTGATCGGTGGATTGATGGGAACGCAGTGTGGTTCTCTCTTGACAAATTTTTTCAGAGCTCGCCGGCTTGCCAAGCGCACGATTCGACCGAGCAACGCATGACCGCACTTCCACCCAAAATTGTCTGCGTCGATCTTGGCGGAGTCGTCGTACGAATTTGCAGATCTTGGACCGAAGGTTGCGCGGCGGCGAATGTTCCTACGCGGGGATTTGTCGAAGGAAGCGAAGATGCAACACGCGCTCAGCGTCATGCGGCAGTTGATCGATACCAGCGAGGCCTGACCGCGTACAGCGATTTTCTCGATGAAATTTCGGCGATCTTTGGCGGCATCTATTCGCCGCAGGAAATTGGCCGCATTCACGATGGTTGGATCTTGGGCGACTATCCCGGCATCGCAGAATTGCTCGCTTCTCTTCAGCGAAGCGGAATTCGTGTTGCGTGCCTTTCAAACACGAACGACTCTCATTGGAAGCAGATGCAGGAAACATCGGCGGCATTTGGCGTGATCGAAACTCGCCACGCATCGCATCTTCTTGGACTCAATAAGCCAGACCCTGCGATCTATGCCGCGTTTGAAAAATCAACAGGTTGCACGCAAGGCGAAATTTTCTTCGCCGACGACTTGATCGAAAATATTCGCGCCGCGCACGCGCGTGGATGGGACACACTGCACATCGATCACGAAGGAGACCCTGCGCGGCAGATTGCCGAGGCTCTTGCCAAGCGCGGAGTGATTGACACTGCGCTCGTTTCCAAAGCGCGAGCTTCAGATGCGCTCCCATCTGCGCTGATGACTCGCACCCTTTGTCGTGCCGAGCAACCTGGTGGCGTGATCAAAGTTCGATCTGCAGATTTTCTTGTTGACGAGTTGCCTTTGTATGAACCATCAGGCGAAGGCGAGCATCTCTATCTTGGGATTCAAAAAGAAAATATGCCGCACGACGAAATGATCCGCATCATTGCGGATCACTTCAAAGTCGACCCAGATTCGATTGGAACAGCGGGCAGAAAAGATCGTCACGCAGTGACGCGCCAAGCCATCTCGGTCAACCTTCCAGGAAAAGAACCGCCGACAGAATTGACACACGATCGACTGCTCGTCCTGTGGAGTCTTCGGCACGGAAACAAATTGCGAACGGGTCATCTTGCGGGAAATCGATTTGCGATTCGAGTGCGCGAAGTCGATCCACTGCAGATTCCTGTGGTGTATCGCCGGCTCCAAATCCTGACGAAATCTGGCGTTCCAAACGGATTTGGCGAACAGCGTTTTGGACAACGCCTTGATAATCATTTGCTGGGCAGAATGGTTCTGCAAGAAAACTGGAATGGGATCATCGAACATCTCACTGGAACTTCTCATCCGATTTTTCCAGAACACCAACGCGCTGCGCGAATGGCGTGCGATGCGGGTGAATGGTCTGCAAGCGTTCCACTCTGGGGGGCGGGCGATCACGCAGAACGAAGAATGGCATTGGCGAAGTCGCGCGGTTGGACAAGTTCGCGCAGCGTGAAATCGTTGGGTGGCGCGACGCTTCGCTTCTGGGTGAATGCGTTGCAATCCGCGATCTTCAATCGCGTGGTCGATGATCGCATCGCCGCGAATGAACTGGATCGCATTCAAGATGGTGATATCGCGTATCGCCATGAAGGTGGCGCGTGCTTTGTGGTTGATGCAAGCGAATCGCTTGATTCGCTCAACGAACGCGCGCTGCGTTTCGAGATCTCTCCCACGGGTCCAATGTTTGGCGAAAAAATGCTTGTGGCTGGCGAATTAGTTTCGCAAGCTGAAGCGAGTGCAGCACGCGCATTCGCGTCACCGCCCGAACTCTTCGCCGCATCAAGCCATCCTCCATCTGGCGAGCGACGCCCGCTTCGAATTGCGATTGGGAACGCCGCGCTTGATTCTGGCATCGATGAATTTGGCGGCTACATTCGTATTGCCTTCGACTTGCCACCAGGCGCATTCGCAACCACAGTTCTGAAAGAATTATTTGGTCCGATTCGAACCAGTATTGGCACGAGCGACTGACGATCTCGCTGACAGTGCATCCAGTCAAATGCTTCGATCAACTGTCGTTTGTGGATTCGTCGCTCTCGCCAAACAAGTCATCCCCACATTCATTCTCATGATCATCGTCATCATCGTCTATATCTTCGGCCAAGGGTGGCATCAGTTCGGTGGGTGACGCGGATGCTGCTGCGATGACTTCTTCCGCGGCGAACATCGGCGCATTGCACGCAACTGCGATTGCGATTGCGTCAGAAGGTCGCGCATCGATTTCGATTTCCTTGGGACCTCGGCGCAGAACGATCTTGGCGAAAAACGTTCCCTCTTTCAAAGAGACGATCTCGATTCGATCAACCGTTGCGCCAAGGTCGTCGATGATCGTCGTCAAGAGGTCATGAGTCTGCGGTCGCTCGACACTGCATCCCTTTCGGCGGCGTTCGATTGCGCATGCTTCGGTCATACCGATCACGATTGGAAATGATCGTGTTCCACCAACTTCCGAAAGTTCGATGATCTGCATATCGACCATCTCTCGGATGTAAATTCTTGAAAGTTCGATTTGGACTGACATAGGTTTGGCCAACTTTGTTCTACAGATTCTACTGCGACGACCACGCGGACAAGAGATACGACATATCGGCGGCCTCCACGACGCAATTTTGGTTGAAATCGGCGGTGCAATTGCAGCCAGAACACGCTCCCCATTGACTGAAGAATGTGGTGAGATCCACTCCATTCACAACTCCATCTCCGTTCAAGTCCGCTGGACCAGGATTCATACTTTGCGCCATCAGCACAGCGGCGCCAGCATCGATAACTCCTGCGCCGGTGTAAATGTCATAACCAGTTGGTGCAAGGTCTCGTGCGGTCTGCATCAAGACTGTTCGAATTGCGGTAGCGCTCATTGTTGGATAGACAGCGCGCATAAGAGCGATCGTTCCCGTGACATGAGATGTCGCCATGCTTGTTCCACTGCGATTTGCATATCCATTGTTGAGAGCGAGGGAATAAATCGCTTCTCCCGGCGCAGAGACATCGACTTCTGGACCAAAGTTTGATTGGCTATATCGCGCATCGAATCGATTCGACCCAGCAACCGCGATTGTCTCCTCCCACTTCGCTGGCCACGACACTGCGCCATTAGAGTTTCCGGTTGCGGCGATCATCGGCACGCCATGCGCGGCGGCATACTGAACTGCTGTACGAAAATATTGGGAGCCCACGCTGTATTGCAAACTCATGTTGACAATGTTTGCTCCCTGATCGATCGCCCAGACCAAACCATCTGCGACATAAGACTCCAATCCAGAACATGGATTGACGATGACGACAGGAAGAATCTTTGCGTCCCAGCACATTCCAGCAATTCCCGATGCGTTCGCCCCTTTCGCAGTCATGATTCCAGAGACATGCGTTCCGTGACCACCGCAGACATCTGAAGTATCATTCGTGCCAAGCGGAATGTTGCGACCTGGAAGAATACGACCTGCCAGTTCTGGGTGAGGGAAAACTCCGCTGTCGAGCAGCGCGATAATAATCGTCGGATTGCTTGTAGTCACCGACCAAGCTTGCAACGCGCGGACATCTGCACCGATCGTTCCGCCGCTCTGCCCTGTATTGAAAAGTGAATATTGTGTCGAGAAGCTGGTGTCATTTGGGATATCAGCAAGACCTCCGACGCCGTCAACTTCGCAGACTTCAAATCCAGCCCATGATGCGCGCAGTGTGTCGGCGACGGCAAGCGCGTTGGAACCTGGTGCGATCGAGACGCGATACCAACGATCTAATCCGACCGATGAAGCAATGTCCGCGCGCTTCGGCGGATCCGTCAATGCCAAATTGATTTTGTCGACGCCGAATGTTTTCATGACGCGACTGAGATTGACATCGCCAACTCCAGTTGCGGTGCGAAATGTCAAATCTCCAGTTGGAGTCGTCGCCACTGCGCAACCAGCGCGGACGCGTACAAAAATATGATCCGATGCGAAGAGTTCGTCGGCTGCTGGCGCGGGGGCAACAGGCGCGGCGGCAGGATGCGCCGCAGCCTTGCCAGCAGCTTGCGCGAATGCGCTCGAAGAGACAAATGCGATCATCAAAAATGAACAGAAACTCGCCGTAAAATCACGGGCAAAGTTCGGCTTTTCGATGGCAAGAAAATCTCTCATGGATCGACACTAAATAATAGGCGGACTTGTTTCAGCAAGCCTTTTGCCTGTACATTCCTCTCAACCTTAATTATTAGATCAGGAAACCAAAATGCCAAAAAACTTTTACACTTTTACCTCCGAATCCGTCTCTATGGGCCACCCAGACAAGATGGCAGATCAGATCTCCGACGCCATTTTGGACGCAATGCTGACGGTTGATCCCGCTTCTCGCGTCGCATGTGAGACTTTAGTGACCACAGGTCTCGCCGTGGTCGCAGGCGAAGTGACCTGCGGTGGTTATGTGGACATTCCAAAGGTTGTGCGGGATACCGTGCTTCGCATCGGTTATGACTCTGCCGACAAAGGATTCGATGGCCGCTCGTGTGGCGTTCTGGTCACCCTCGGTCGCCAGTCTCCGGACATTGCGCGTGGCGTGAACGTCAAGACATCGACGAAGAAAAAGAAGGCGCAAGGCGCAGGCGATCAAGGCATGATGTTCGGATTCGCTTGCCGCGAGACGCGTCAGTTGATGCCACTGCCGATTATGTTGTCGCACCGCTTGGTCGCTCGACAAGCTGAAGTTCGCGAGAAGGAAATCATCAAGGGACTGCGCCCCGATGCGAAGAGTCAAGTTGCCGTCGAATATGACGGAACAACTCCGCGCAAGATCGTCAATGTCGTTCTGTCCACGCAACATCATCCAATGTGGAATGATTGCCAAGGAAAACTTTCCGACGAAGTCACGAAGCACATCATTCGACCAGTCCTTGGCGATTGGTGGCACGACGGAATCAAAGTTTGGGTCAACCCGACTGGACGATTTGAAATCGGCGGACCACACGGCGATTGCGGACTGACCGGTCGCAAGATCATCGTTGACACATATGGCGGTCGCGGCCGACATGGCGGCGGCGCATTCAGTGGCAAGGATCCATCGAAGGTGGATCGCTCTGCTGCATATATGGCTCGATACATCGCGAAGAACATCGTGGCTGCTGATCTTGCGGAAGTGTGCGAAGTGCAACTTGCGTATGCGATCGGCGTTGCGCAACCAACATCCGTCTTGGTCGATACTCAAGGAACTGGAAAGATTCCAGACGAAAAACTTGCGCGCATCGTCGAAGAGTCATTCGATTTGACGCCGCACGGAATTTTGACCAAGCTCGATCTCCTCAAGCCGATTTATTCTCACACCGCATATCACGGTCACTTCGGACGTGAACCTGGTGAAGCCGGCAAGGGTTCATTTCTCTGGGAACGCCCTGACATGGCACCTGCGCTGCGCAAGTCGGCGGTTCGAGTTCGCTCCAAGTGAATGCTCGATTTGCTTCGCCAACGCGCGCTGCTGCGTTGACTCGCATTTTGGCGCAGGTCGCTTGCTTTCCTGAATTGCGATTCGATGCACGAACAGTGCGTGCGCCGCGTGCCGCTCAAAACTTCGACTCGACTGGAAACTCGACTGGCAACGCGCTGGAAAATTCGCACGGCGAAAATTCTGCTGGCGAATCAATTGGCGGACTTGCAACAGCGATCGAGCAAGCAACGCTGCGACATTGGCTGACCGCCGAATCAATCGCGCGCGTTCTATGCAATCGCCCGTGGCTGGAAGTTCAACCAGAAATTCGGGCCGCACTCTTGGTCAGCATTACGCAGATTTTGTTTATGCCACGCGAACCCGATCATGCAGTTGTCGATGACGCTGTCAGTTGGACTCGTGGACGACTGCAATCTGGAGCTGGCGGATTCGTCAACGCACTTCTGCGACGCATTGTTGGATTGCGCGGCGATTGCATTCCTGCCTCGGAGAAATTTGCGTGGTGGGAACATGCAGACGCGCTTCCCCTGCCCGATGGTTCAGTCATGAAATTGAACGAGCCTGTTCTTTCGTCCGATCCCATCGCACGACTCTCGGCGCAAACAAGTCATCCCACGGCTCTGATCACGCGATGGTCCGTTGCGCGCGGAATGGAAACCGCTCGAAAATTTGCGCTACATGGCTTGTTGCAGATGCCGATCGTGGTGCACGATGCATCGGGCAATACGCTTGCAAGCGATCATCCCGTTCGCAAGTGCGCGACACCGCATTCTGTCGAAGGATTCTTCGTCTGGAATGACACAACGGAATCTCTCGCATCAATTCTTGCGCAATTCCCTGCGCTGCTTGTGCAAGATCCTGCAAGCGCGCGTGCAATCGATGGGACGCGCGATCTTTCTCCTCGGCGAATTCTTGATGCATGCGCGGGCCGCGGAACAAAGGCAGTGCAATGCGCGCTGCGACATCCAAACGCTGAAGTCTGGGCGACGGATCCCGATCCACAGCGAATGGCTTCGCTGCGTGCACGCGCGGAGGGCATTGCGAATCTGAAAGTTGTCGAGCTCGCAGAAATCGGCACGCTCCCCCGTCACTTTGATCTCATGATTCTCGATGTGCCTTGCTCGAATACTGGCGTGCTGGCAAGACGACTTGAAGCGCGATACCGATTCACCGAACGCAATCTTGATGAACTCCTTCGGCTGCAGCGTGGCATCGGTGATCATCACCGTGGGCTCTGCTCATCTGGAGGAATAATTCTCTGGAGCACTTGCAGCATGGACCGCGCGGAAAATCAAGATCAGGCGAAGTGGCTCGCGAAACAAGCGGGTGGAAAGGTTTCTCGCGAAGACGAATGGTTGCCACACGGGATGCCTGGTGATTCGCAAACCATGATGACTGATGCGTCGTATCACGGAAGAATTTTGCTGCCGTAAAAGTTCCAGGCTCATTCAATTTTTTTATTCAAGGAGAAATCGATGACTGAAACGCCTCCAACTTTTACGACCGCCATTCAAACGACCGAGTGGCCGAAGACCTTGGGAATCATTTCGATTGTCTTTGGCGCATTTGGTGCGATGGGCGGCTTCTGTGGTGTGATTGGATCGGCGGCTTTGGGGCCAATCAGCGAAGCAATAGCGAAGTTTATGCCCGCAAACAAGGGTGGACCATCTCCCGCAAATACGTTTGAAGCATTGCAGAAGATGCAAGGCTGGATGATCGCAAATTCCGTCCTGACCACGTTAGTTGCAATCCTTTTAATTGTCGGCGGTGCGAAATTGATGAAGCGGCAAGCGCAGTGCCGAATGATGCTTCTTTCTTGGGCAGCACTGAAGATTCTTCTTGCGGTTTTTGCAAGCGTGCTTGGATATTTTTCGCTGCAAGATCAGATGGCAGCGGTCGAAAAAAGTGGTACTGCCACTCCTGGGATGTCCCAGTCGGCAACACAGCTGATGGGCTTGTTCAGCATGGGCTTCGGGTTTCTGTGGGCGATTGCCGGAGCGGTTTTTATAATCATTTGGTTCAAGCGTGAGAAAATTCGAGGCGAAGTTTCTAGCTGGATGTGATGTGGGTGTTGTGGCTGTATCCACGGATGCAGCCACGGATGCAGCCACGGAGACAGCCGCAGATACAGCCGCGGATACAGCCGCGGATACAGCCGCGGAAATGCATATGTGAGCAGCCGTGAAAAGATCCCGCCGGGCTCAGACAGTCCTCGGCGACCGACACGATCCAGTTTGCGAAATTTTATTGCAAGCGCCGTCGGCCGCCTGCGGAACTCGCCCGGCAGAATTTTTCAACGGCTGGGCACGCAAGTTGAAGTGCCATGGATACACCAGTGGATACAGCAGTGGATATAGCAGTGGATACAGCAACGAAGACAGCCACGGAGACAGCCGCGGAGACAGCCGCGGAGACAGCCACGGAGACAGCCGCGGATATAGCCGGGGAGTTATGTAAGTGGGTAGCCGTAAACTGGGGATGCAAGCGCAAGCGCGGCGGAGAGTGCCACCGAATCACATCAGCGGACAGGCGACGAAAGTCCTTACGGATTTCTCACCACGCGGAAGCCGACATTATTTCCGAACTCGGGCGAGTAATTGTTGCGCTGTGACGCGCGGCAGTCGTTGGGCGAACTGCCCCAAACGCCGCCGCGCAACAATCGAGACGAGCCAGTAGCAGGTCCTGTGGGGTTTGTAATCGGGCTCGAGGCGTAGTACCCATAGCTC
>SXGS01146700.1_pt1 | contig 28529 bp, 32 predicted proteins | sample 3174681 | NCBI WGS metagenome assembly SXGS01 (sample SAMN11356861, study PRJNA531348) | freshwater metagenome | isolation source: freshwater sample F1-80 | place: China: Fuxian Lake, Yuxi | collected 2017-12-25 | reverse complement strand
GTCCGCGTTCGCAGGCTCGAGAACTCGCCCAGCAGGATCGTGCCGCCGCCTCACACGGTTGGGGTGGGGCAGGAGGGGCGGGGGCGGGCGCGAGCGAACGGGCCCGTCAGTTGTTCCGTGAGTGCCATTCTTCACCAAGGAAATCGATACAGCGCACCACACCGACCTCGTCACGCTCGAGGGGTGGGGGCAGTGAAGGATGCTTCGAATGCCCGAAAGGGCACGCGGGCCGTCTGCCAAGCGCCGTCGCCGCCATCGCTAGGCAGGTGATCAGCCACGTCATCGACGGAAAGAACTGCCAGCCGCGGCGTATCGCCGTTTAGCGTCCATAGATGAAATGCGTGGTGAAGGGCGGCAACGGCGTGCTCCCACTCATTTCGGGACAGGAAAAACCACGCTGACCCGGCTGATTGCTGGGAAGCTTTGACCTCAATGGTGAGGCGGCGGGCGTCATCTGCGGAAAGCGTTGAGAGGATGTCGTAGCCCTCGAGATTGCTTTCCACTGCGGTCCACTTCGAATCTCGGCCAGTGCGGTTGCGTTCGTATTCAAGTGATCGGCGCTCACCTTCCCGTCCGATTTCAGTCAGCGCATCGTCTCGCACGCGACGAGCCCTGGTGGCCAGCGAGTCCCACCACGCCACAACATCATCGTCGTATCCGTAAGCCATTCCGGACTCGGCGAAGACTTGCTGCACACCGGGTGGCGCATGGGAAAGCAGCTCCCGACGGCCTGCGCTGGCGGTCTGAACCCAAGCGGGCTTCGCAATGTCGATGTAGGCCGCAAGGAGCGCTCGGATCGCAGCGCGAGGATCATCGATAGCGCTCGCGGTAATGCCGTCCGCAGTGAGCGCGAGGTGGCCCGTCTCTCTCAGTTCGACCCAACGCAGATACCGCGCGAAAGCGAGGAGGTCTTCTCCGCTTACGGAAAGGATGCGCAGGGAGTCAATTTCGGGAGCTGTTGGGGAGTTACGAGCAATGACCCCAACCAACTCGACGCATCCGAAAGCGACGCTGGGCGTCAGGTGCCGCATCACCCGCCCCGTCCGAGCGACGCGAGGATTGCTTGAATGTCAGCCTCGTCGAGCCCCGTCGCATCGAAGTCATCGCTGGGTTCTTCATCGACATCAATCGGGACGGGCGTAACGTTGAGTCCCGGGTCGTTCAGGGCGGCGGCCATTTGGCCCACCTTGAAATCTAGGCGCAGGCGAACCGTCTCATCGATGGTGCCTTCGCACTCCACGAACTCAATCGTCGTCGCCTGTTCGGGAGGAAGACCAAGGCGGTGGATACGATCTTCCGACTGCAAGTAGTGCGCTGCGTTGAAGGTGCGGTCGAGATACAGGGCGTGGTGGCAAACCGTGTGGAGGCTGATGCCTTCGGCGGCGGCAGCGGGATTGGCCACGAGCGCCATGATGTTTGAGTCGTCGTGAAACAGCCGCAACTTCCCCTCGCGGGAATCCTCGTCGGCATCGTCGCCAGCATCGACGCCGCCGTGGATGAACACGCATCCGATGTCTTCGAGAGCGGCTGCGATGTATTCAACGTTACGAACGAAGCTCGTCCAAATGACGACCTTTTGGCCAGCCTTGGCGAGGCTGCGGGCGCGGCTCAGGACGTAGCGCATCTTGGGGCCGCGACCTTCGGTCAGTGCGGCAGCCAGCTCCGGGGAATGGGCGTGCGCAAGATCAGCGGCGAGCAGCGCGGGGTGAGACACGAGTTGCATCACTCGCATCACAGATCGTCCAAGAGTTTGAAAGGCGGTGCGGTTGCCGCGCGACAAAGCGCTGGCCGCATCCCGCGCGACCTGGCTTTTCATGAGCTGGTACACGCGTGCCTGCAAGGGGTCCATTTGGACGGTCTTGAGAACACGCGTAACGGGCGGCAAGCCAAGCTCGGACTTCGTCGTGCGTACGTAGATCGGACGGACGGCGTCAATCACCCTTGTCTCGTCGATTCGTACTTCAGGAAAGAGGAACCCGAACTGTGGAAGCAAATCATCGACGGACTGTGGCATTGGGGTGCCGGACATGATCAGCTTGCTAACCGGCAGGTGCGACATGCTGAGAACGGCTGTTGTCGAAATGTTCCCGCGCCGCTTGATCTTATGGCTTTCGTCGATGAAGACGTGGACGCGCTTGTCGAGGAGGTGGTCCGCCACAACTTCGGGGACACGGGCGAACTGCTGGTAGTTGATGATCATGAATCTGGGGTCAGCCGCCAGTTGCTCGGGTGACGGGGGTGCGCTGAACAGGTCCACCCGCTATGAGAGACTTTCGCGGCCCAAGGGGCCGAGAGGAGTCTCCGATGAAGCGTTCGACGAACAGGAAGCGGCACCGTCCCGAGGAGGTGGTCGCCAAGCTCAGGCAGGCTGACGAGGCCCTGGCGAAGGGTACGCCGATCGCCGAGGTGGCGAGGTCGCTCGGGGTGTCCGAGGTGACCCTGCACCGCTGGCGGGCCGAGTACGGGGCGGTGGACCGTGATGCGGTGCGACGAATGAAGGAGCTCGAGAAGGAGAACGCCCGGCTGAAGCGGCTGGTGGCGGAAAAGGAGCTCGACATCCTGATCCTGAAAGAGGTGGCCAAGGGGGAATTCTGAGCCCGGCGCGGCGGCGCCGGGCGATCGAGCGCGTGACGGGCGTGCTGTCGGTGTCGGAGCGGCAGGCGTGCCGCGTGATCGGGCAGCACCGCAGCACGCAGCGTCGCACGGCGCCGCCGGATCCGTACCGGGACACGCTGGTGGCCCGGATGCGGGCGCTGGCCCTTGCGCATCCACGCCGAGGGCGCCGCCACATCATGGATTTGCTGCACAAGGAACGCTGGTCGGTCGGTGCGAGGCTGATGAAGCGCCTGTGGCGGCAGGAGGGCCTGCTCGTGCCGCAGAAGCGCGCGAAACGCAGGCGGATCGGCACCGGCGAGAACGGGATCAAGCGTCGCCGGGCCTCGATGAGGAACGAGGTATGGGGCATGGACTTTGTGCAGGACAGGACCGCCGACGGCCGCCCCTTCCGCATGCTGGTGGTGCTGGACGAGTACACGCGTGAGTGCCTGGCGATCGAGGCGGCGAGGAACTTCCGCGGCAAGGACATCGTGTCGGTGCTGGACGAGCTGACGGCGATCCGAGGTGCTCCAGTGCACCTCCGGGCCGACAACGGACCGGAGATGATCTCGAAGGCGGTGAAGGCGTGGTGCGCCGAGAGCGGCACCGGCACGCTCTACATCGACCCCGGGTCACCGTGGCAGAACGGCATTGTGGAGAGCTTCAACGGCCGATTGAGGGACGAGCTGCTGTCGTCCGAGATCTTCGACACGCTGGCGGAGGCGCGGTACCTGGTCGACCGGTGGCGGCTCTTCTACAACCACCGGCGCATCCAGCGCGTGCTCGGCAAGACGACGCCTGCAGCCTTCGCGACGACATGCGCGGCACTGCCTCCGCTCCGGCTCGCTTCGCTCGCCTCCGCTGCGGCACCGCCGCGCATGCAAGGGGTGGCTACCATGCACCAACTCTCATAAGGGGTGGACCGATGAGAGCGACCCCGTCACGATCCACGGACCCCGGCTACCGCATGTGACGGGATCGCTTGAAGAACGGGTGGACCGATGAGAGCGACCCGGTCAAGCTCTCCACCGATTTGTCTTGTCCATCACAGCGATCGCGGCGTGCAATACGCCTGTCAGGCGTGCCGAGAAACTCCTGCGCAACACGGCGTGCAGCAAAGCACGAGTCGCGCCGGAGATTGCTACGACAACGCGATGATGGAGCACCTTTGGGTCACGCGGAAGAAAGAACATGTTCAGCGTGTGAAACTCAAGACTCGCGCGCAAGCGCGCAGCTGGATCTTTGAATGGATTAAAGTCTGCTATCAGCGCGAACGGTCGCACAGCTCACTGGCTGAATCATTGCTATCTCAGCCCGGAACAGTTCGAGGCGGTGAGGAGAGTTGGCTAGCATGACTGTGTGGGCACTGAAAGTGGGGAAGTTCAGTGGTCTGGTTCACGGTCACCCAAACATGCTCACGACGCCTGCCGAACTCTGCGAGATGTCGGTGCTTTGCGCTTCCTAGACCCAGCGCTACATCGTCCCTTTAAGGTCAGCATCACTTGTTTCGCAAGGTGGTAGGCGAGTTCGACGGGGACCGCATTGCCGATCATCTTGTAGCCATCGATGATCCGGTCGTAGCAGAACTGGTGTGAGTCAGGAAAGGTCTGTATCCGTGCGCACTCACGAACGCTTAATCTTCTGTACTTCGACTCTTGCCCGGGAACGAATCGGAACTCATCTTCGCCCACCTTTTCCATCCGGGGGGCATTGGGGTGGAGTGGCGCATGCCGAGCTCCGGCCTGAATGGTGAACGAATGTTCGTCCCATGTGCGGACCCGGTTTCTCGACATGAATATCGAACTAAAGCTGCCCACCAAGTACTCGTGGTTGGCGATATTGGGATGGTCGACTCTCGCACTGAGTGACTTGTTTGGTTTGGGAGCCGGCATGCCGAATCTGGCATTGCGTAATGTAGGACCTGGTCCGACCGGTTGCGGAAACTCAAACACTCGGTCAAGATCGTTGCGGATCCCGACAATAAAAACCCGATCTCGGTCTTGGGGCACACCAAAGGTTGAGGCTCTCAACAACTGGTGCGTGACCCTGTAGCCGAGCGACCTAAATCGATCAAGGATGGACTCAAATGCCCCACGATGGCGGGACGAGAGGATTCCAGAGACATTCTCGGCGAGAAAAAACTTGGGATTGAGATGCTTCAGAACTCGAACATACTCGAAGAAGAGCTGGCCCCGATGGTCCTGAATGCCACGGTGCGCACCCGCTTCGCTCCAACTCTGGCATGGCGGACCGCCGATGAGCCCGTCTGCATGTGGCAGATCAGACTCTGGTAGGTGCACGATGCTCCGGGTGTCGAGGTGTGCATTGGGGAAGTTTGCACGATAGGTCGCCCAGATCGTCTTGTCGTACTCGTTTGCATAGACGGTCCTGAATCCCGCCTTCTCAAAGCCGAGGTCGAGCCCTCCGGCGCCGGCAAACAGTGAAACGATCTTCATTCATGAATTCTAACGGGAGCGCGGCGCCACTCAAGAGCATTCAGTCTGCGGGCATTACACTTACAACCGTGGCAAGTTCTAATGCCAACGGTCGGGCGTTTGAATTCTTTGTAGTTCAACAACTGCTTGAGGCTGGGGTGGCTGCGGGAGGCAAGACTGACTCGAGTCAGAGGCGGGATTCCCGCCATGTCTCGGCGCTCGCTCCAAAGGTACGGCAGGCCTTCGACCAAGCGGCTCCCAAGGTTGTTCGCTGGGCACGCTCGCAGTTAGGAACGCTCGCTGATATGGAGGTGCGGCGGCTGGACGATAATTCCGGGAGCGTGGCGGACTTCGTGCTCCTACACAATCACCATGAAGTTCTCCGAGTCTCGCTTAAGTACAACCATGATGCGTTAAAGCATCCTCGCCCATACTCCTTTGCACAGGCGTGTGGCATTGCCAAAGGATCGTCCCGCGACATTTCGCACCGAGCGGTTCTTGATGTAGCAGTCGCTCCACTGCGTACTGCGGCAATGCGCACCCGTAGGTACCTGTTTCGTGAGCACCATGCGGAGACTCGACAGTGCTACGACCAGGTCGTGCATGCTTGTGCTGCCTCCTTGGCCAATTGGTCTACTGTTTCGAGCATCCCGGCAAAGATTTTCGCCTTTTTGGTAGGGACTGACTACCACAAGGTAATCCTTAGACCGAGTGCCCCGATCGTTGTCGAGGTTCAGGACTTTCGATCCCTTGAGATCCCCACCTCAATGGCTGCAGAGGCATGTGGTGCTTACCTGAAGGTGCGGTTCGATAACGGATGGGAGATTCACCTTCGGATTCACAATGCCGCTAGCCGAATCCCCGTGAGTGGTAGCAATCAGCTTCCGCTGAAGTTCGATGCGCAACGCGTTAGAGGCACTGTTCCGCTGACCTATATCTGACTTCACGGGCACTTCTAGTTCCCTAGACCTTCCCAGATTTGGTAGACACTAAAGATCGTCGGTGCGACTAATGAGTCGACCGAGAACAATTGCCCTAGTAGTTGTGCGGCGATTTCTGAACAGGAGCGTCATCGCTCGAGTTCCGTGACAGGGGTGCGCTGAACAGGTCCACCCGGTGTGAGCGACTTTCACGGCCCAAGGGGCAGAGAGGAGTCTCCGCTTGATGCGCTCGAACAGGAAGCGGCACCGGCCCGAGGAGGTGGTGGCGAAGTTGCGCCAGGCTGACGAAGCCCTGGCGAAGGGCACGCCGATCGCAGAGGTGGCGCGGTCGCTGGGGTGTCAGAGGTGAACTTGCACCGCTGGCGATCGGAGTACGGGGCAGGGGCCCGAGATACGGTGCGCCGGATGAGGGAGATCGAGAAGGAGAACGCCCGGCTGTAGCGTCTGGTTGCCGAGTCCGCGGCAAGGACATCGTCGTGGTGCGCCGACAGCGGCACCGGCACGCTCTCCAGCGACCCTGAGTCACCGTGGCAGAACGGGATCGTGGAGAGCTTCAACGGTCGGCTGCCTGACGAGCTGCTGTCGTCTGAGATCTTCGACACGCTGGCGGAGGGGCGGCATCTGATCGACCGATGGCGGCTCTTCCACAACCACCGGCGGATCGAGCGTGCGCTGGGCAAACTGACCCCTGCGGTCTTCGCTGCGGCACCGCCGCGCACGCAAGTGGCAAGCATCCTGCACCAACTCTCTTCAGGGGTGGAGCGATGAGAGCGACCCGTTCAATCTCTACGCGTTCGCCGCTCCCCGACACAGCAACTGGTCGCCGCTGGTACCCGATCCGCTGGCTGCTAGTCTCCTTGCATGTACGGACTCATCAACGAAGCGGTCAAGGGATTCGTGCTGCACCATCACGGACCTGCGGTGTGGACCACGATCCACACGAAGGCGGGTGCGCCTGAGAGTTTCGCCGCCATGAGTCCCTACGACGATGCGATCACCTACAACCTCGTCGGCGCAGCGAGCGAAGAACTCCACCTGCCTATGGAGCAGGTGCTCAAGGCCTTCGGTGAGTACTGGGTGACCAATGTCGCAGTGGCCCACTACGGCACGATCATGTCGCGCTCCGGGCAGAACTTCGTGGACTTCGTTCGAAACCTGGATCACATGCACCAGCGGATCCGCGTCACGTTTCCGAACTACACCCCACCATCGTTTCGGGTGTGCGAGGTCGCACCAGACCTGCTGCAGATCGACTACTACTCCGAGCGCGTCGGGCTCCTTCCTTTGGTCGATGGCATCCTGGTTGCGCTCGGCCGTCACTTTGGCGAAGATGTCACGGTGGAGTCGATCGAGAGCCAGCCGCAAGGGCTGCCATGTTCGCGGCTGATGGTTCGGCATCGGAAGTGAGTGTGCACGGCGACCTCCTTACATCTGCGGATGTCCTCGAACGCCTTGCCCCCTATTCCATCTTTTGGGATCGTGCGGCAGGGACGGTGTCGCTGTCCGTGAAGTTGCGCAAGTATTGGCAGGTGCCGACTGGGGCATTCCATGGCCCAATCCGACTCGCGCGTCCCTTCCGCGGCGACCTGCAGCCTCAGGTGTTTGAGAACCTGACTGGGATGGTGCTTGCGCTCCATGCGGGGGGCGACCCCGCGCGAACACTCCGCGGCGAAATCATGCCGCTCGATGGGGACCGCTGGATCTTCGCCGGTCTACCGCCGATCAGCTGCTTCGATGATCTTGGGCGCCTGGGACTTGCACTGAGCGACCTGCCGTTGACCTCGGGTCTCGGCGATTCGATCATCGCCGTCGAGTCGGCGCAAGTGTCGCTCCGTCAAGCGCAGCAGGCGCTCGCCGACCTTGAGGCAGCCAACGCGGTGCTCGGCAGCCTGAACCAGACATTCGAGCGCTTCGTGCCGAGCGGATTCCTGTCCTCCCTCGGCATGGGCGGCGCCGCGGAAGCGGCGTTAGGTGCCCATGTCAGTGCCAGCGTGACGACGATGTTCGCTGACCTGCGTGGATTCACGCGGATGAGCGAGCAGATGAAGTCCGCGCAGGTGTTCCAGTTCCTCAATCGGTTCCTTGCGTTCGTTTCGCCCGCCATTCGCAGCAATGGTGGGTTCATCGTTCACTACATGGGCGACGGATTGCTCGCGCTCTTCCCGGGCCCGTCCGACGGCGCTGTACGCGCGGCGATCCAGATGCAGCGCGGACTCACGGATGCGGTCGTCGTTGGTGGTCTTGATGCGATCATTCCGCGGGGGTCGGAAGCCCGCATGGGAATTGGTCTGAGCTACGGCGATGTTGAGATGGGGATCATTGGGGACAGCGGCCGATGGGACCCCGCCGTGATCTCCGACTCGGTCAATATCGCAGCGCGTCTGGAGGAGCACACAAAGCTCACAGGGTCGCAGATCCTGACCTCTTCGAGCGTCAACGATGCGATGCTCAATCCCGAAGAGGTCCACATTCGCCGAGTCGGCAGCTTCGAGGTGCGTGGGCGCGAGAGTCGGGTGGACGCACACGAGGTGCTCGACAGCCTTCCACTGACGGAGCGCACCAAGCGAATCCTGAACCGTCGGAAGTTCGAGGCGGCGATCGACGCCGCGGAGTCTGGTGACCTTCCGAAGTCGAAAGAACTGATGCAACAGTATTTGGCTGTTTGCCCTGGGGACACCGCTGCGCTGCATCACCTGCAGGTCATGTCCACGCGGCGCTGAGCGGGATCAGATTGTGTTTGTGGTAGGTGATTTCGGATCGCGGCGTTGCTGCGGTCCAAGCCGCTGGCTTGGCGGGCACGCGGAATGGAGCGGGTCCGTTCAACGCCCATGATCAGCGGCGAGGAGCCGCCGTTGTTCTCAAGCGAGAGCTCGCCAGAGAACTTCATCGTTCCGCCGTCGCTCAGTCACCAACGACGAGTGCCTCTTGTTTGGCTGCCGCAGTCGCGCGCGCCGCCGCCGCGTGCACCCGCGCCACGCGTTCCGCCCGCTGAGGAACGATGTCCCACACAAGGCCGACCAAAGTGAGCGCGCGAATCTCGAGGTAGGTGATGTCGAGCTCCCACCAGCGATGACGCACCGTGCAACACGCGGGATCGGCGTGATGGTTGTTGTGCCACCCTTCGCCGCAGGCAAAGAGTGCAACCAGCCAGTTGTTGCGGCTGTTCTCTTCGGTGTTGTGATTTCGGTAGCCGAAGATGTGGGTCAAACTGTTCACGCTCCATGTGATGTGCCAAACGAGCACCGTCCGCAGCAATACGCCCCACACGACGATGCCCGCCGCGAAGCACGCCGCGCCCACGGCATCGGTCCAGAAGAGCGCGACAGCAAAGGCCACTCCGCCAAACATCAGAACTTGAACGGCGTAGAACCACAACGGACTCCACGAACGCTTCTCGATCCACATGTAAAAGGGATCACTCAGCACATCGCGCGCGTAGCGCTCGTAGCTCCCGCCCTGATGCAGCTCGCGATTGCGAATGAGGAGCCACCAGAGATGACCCCAAAGGAACGTGACCATCGGCGTGTGCGGATCCTCGCGCTCGTCGCTGTGCGCATGGTGCATGCGGTGCGTCGCAATCCACCGCGCGGGGGAATCCTCGAGGCAGCAGAGCGCTCCAACAACAAGCACATGCTCGAACCAGCGCGGTGTGCTGAAACTTCGGTGCGCGAGCAATCGGTGGTAGCCGAGCGTGATGGTCTGTCCGAAGACATGCACGCCCACGAGACAGGCGATGACCGCGGTCCACGAGAAGAAGGCGGGGATGAGTACCGCGAGTGTGAGCGCATGGACCGCTACAATCGGGACGAAGTAGCGGAGCAGGAGTTGCCTCGGCTGAGTGCTCTCGGGACGTTCGAGGGAGACTTGTTTGTGTGTCAATGGCGTTGGTTGGGGCAGGCAAAGGGGTGCTGTGGACCGCCGATGCTTTCGCTCAGCGCGACAATGACCTGTCCCAACTGTAGCAGCGATGGTTGATGCTGGGTAGCCCCCCGCTTGCCGGACGGTACCGCAGCGCAGGCGAGTGCACCGAGCAGGACCACTCGCCCCCCGAGCGGCTGAGCGCGAGCGGGGGGTGGCGCGAGATCCAAAGTTCAGCGCGCGAGGCGACGGTCGGGGCGGATCACCGCGCCAAGCGTGCGTTGACCCTTGCGCAGCTCGACGATCCATACATCCTTCTCTGGGATCGGACCGTTGGCGAACGAAATCGTGCCGCTGACGCCCGGGTATCCGCGGATCGATGCCAGTTCCGCGGTCGTCGTGGCGGGGGAGCCAGGGGCCTTGAGATCCCATGTCAACGGCGCGCGCGCATGCGCGAATCGCACCAGCATCGCTGCGTCGTAGCCGAGCGCGGAGAAGCTGGTTGGTGCTTCACCGTAGGCGGCCACATAGTCCTGCGCGAATTGGTGTGCCGCCTCCGTTGCGCCCTTGCCGAACCAAGCGTGTGCGCAGAACGCCACTCCGTCGGTGGCACCGTCCAGGAGCGTGTCGAGACCGCTAAAGTCGAGTCCGTCGCCGCCCATGCATCGCACGCCGGGCAGCGCGGCACGCACCACTGGAAGGACCGATGGAACGAGATCGGGTTCAAGCGCGAGGAACACGGCGTCGACGCCCCGCGCTCCCGCCGACTCGAGCTGCTGCCGCAGTTGCTCGCCCCGCGCGCTGACCGTCAGCGTGACGGTGCCGCCCATCGCCGACACTGCCTTCTCGACGAAGCCGCCAATCGTGCGCGTGTAGTCGTACTGAGGATCGATCACCACGATCACGCGCTTGCCCCATCGCTCGACCATGTACTGCGCTGCCGCCACCGCTTGGGCATCGTCGGTGAAGCAGGCGAGGAATGTGCTTGCCGGCCACTGCCCGAGTTCGGGAAGGCGTGGATCAGTGGCACCGACCACGACGAATGGCGCGGCGCACTCGGGTTCCGCTGCATTGGCTGACAGGAAGGCACGCATGCCGGCCACGGCGATGTCCGAATCGGTAAAGCCGAGCCCGATGGATGCGCCTTCGCTGCGCAGTCGTTCGCCGACGATCGCTGCGGTCGATGCGCTCGAGCGCGAGTCCGCGCGATCGACCCGCGCCGACTTCCACCGCTCGAACACGCGAGCTGCACCGTGGTTCGTCGCCGTGGTCCAAGCCGCGCCGATGCTGCGGCTTGCTGGATCGTTGGGCGCCCAGGCGATCTGCTGCTCCATGATCCACGCAGGTGGATTGCGCGGCTGTAGCGCGAGCTGCGCACCCTTCCAAGCCGGCGTGCCGAGCGCTGCCTGCGAACCGGTCTCGTCGAAGATCACGGCGATGCGTTCGGTGCGTTCACAGTTGACGAGCAGGGCGAGCGCGCACACGGCAAGGCAAATGCGGGGGGTCATCCATCGAGTGTAGATCGATGCCGCGGCGGGGTAGGGGTTAGCGGCGTGGGCGTGTGAACGGCACGGCTCTGCGGCGGCGCGTCAGCGCCGTCCGCTGATGCTGTTGTTAGACCGCATCGTCTCTGCTCACCGACCACCAGATCGCATCCAGGTGAACTCTCGCAATGCCCCGGGACCTGGCCTCACTGGCGGCGGCGTCCTGAAACATGGCACTCAACTCGGGAGTAAGGTTTCTTACGCCCGGCCACGAGGGCAATGCTCCACGACCAGCAGCACGCTTCAAGTGTCGCGCGGTGATCGAGTCGAGCGGAAGCTCCAAGCGCGCCTCGTTCCCGCCAAGACCATAGGCCGCGTCGAGGTATGTGGTGTAGAGACAGTCGCGGAGGAAGATGTTGAGCACTTTCCGGGCAAGCCCCCAACGCCTCGCACCTCGCGGCAGCGAAGCACGAAGCGCTTCAGTGGCGCGGTCCAGGCCGACGATGAAGAACCCGTTCCCGGTTCGCCCAAAGGCTCCAAGGTCCAGCTCTCTCAAGAACCTGCGCGAGGCGTCAACCACGCCGGCATTGCCGCGACCTCGGACAGTCGAGGCGCCAACGGCGATCCGAGCCACTCGGCTCTGGAATGCCGCGAGCAGTTCGGAATCCGCCATGTGTCGAATGTTCTCCTGCGGTCTGACGCCTTGAGCTATGCCGCATGCACGTGCGGCCGGGGGCGACAGCCCTCGCGGTAATCGTAACGCCGCGCGTGCGTGTCGGCATGAGCGATGGGTTAGGCACCCACAGAGTAGACCTGCCCGGGCTGCGCGAACGACACCGCACGGAGAATCTCCGGCACGAGGGGCCGAAGGTCTGCGATACGGTTGGACTTGGCCCGAACCACGACGACGAAGAGGGGCGTACTGGACACCGCCTGTTGCCGTGTCAGGTTGCGGTCCGTCGTGATGAGCCCAGCGAATCCCGCCTCCTGCATGCGAGAGAGCAGGTGTCCGTTCTTGATGCCTGACCAGCCGCGCGAAGAAACATGCTCGACCTCGTGCGGGTCGAGTGCTGCCGCAAGTCGGCGCGGTGTGCACTCGTCAAGCAGCAGTCGCACGGCGCTCGAAGAGGGATCGAAGGACCTCAAGCGCGGCTATCGCGCGGTCGCGTCCGACGCTCGGGAAGTCTTCGAGGAACTCATCGAGTGACTCTCCGGCCTCGAGATACTCGATCAAGGTAGCGGCGGGGACGCGAGTTCCGACGAACACCGGTGTTCCGCCCATGATCTCCGGATCGGAGTGAACGAGATTGTTGAGATTGGGTGCGCTGGAGTCCGACATGACGAAAGCCTAGCCGATTGGAATCGATCGACCAAACGCGTCGTGACGCGGAGATCGAGGAAACTCGCCTCGGTGTGCCGAACGTCAAGTTGTGCCGCACGCTGGTGCGGCTGAGGGCGCCAGCCCTCGCGCGAATGCTAACCCGCACGGCGGTCGGCACGAGCTTTCGGTTAGGCAGCGCCCTTGCGCGAGCTGCGCCACTCCATTGCCAGTTCGCGGCCGTGCGCGGCACAGTCGCGCAGGTACAGGTTGATGAGGCTCTGGTACGGTAACTCGGACTTTGCCGCGAGCTTCTTGAAGTACTCGATGGTCTCGTTGTCGAGCCTGATCGTGATCGAGCGCTTGAGCTTCTTGGCGTAGGGGTTGCGCTTGGCCTTCGAGAAGTCGTAGTTGGCTCTCATGGTGAGTTGCTTTCCTTGTAGTGCGCTCGCTCGCGGCTGTTGGCGCGGCGGGCCGAGATGATGCGAATAGTCTCGTCGTCCTCGCGGTGCGCGTGCACTACGACGAGGAGGCGGACCGACGAGCTCAGCCCCAGGAGGACGAACCTGTCTCCTTGTCGGAGTGCTCCGGGTCGGCCATGAAGAGTGCAAGCTCGTCGGCGAAGACAGAAACGGCCTCGTCAAATGTGACGCCGTGTTTGGATTTGTTGGCCGCGGCCTTGCGTGGATCCCATTCGAAGCGGAGCTCTGACACACCGACAGTGTACCTACGGTGTATGCACAAGTCAAGGCTTGGGCGCCAGCCGGTGGACTTGGCCTGCCTAACAGTTGATTGTGCGGATTTCCGCGCAACGACCGATGGGGGGATGCTAACTGGTTCCGCGTATCTCCCACAGGTCCCCGCTGCGTCGTGCGGTACGGTCGCATCATTGGCCTTCGGGAGGATTTCATCGCTGTTATCCGGCGCGAGCACTATTCGATTCGCATGGAGCGCTCCTACGGGCAGTGGATCACCGTATTCCTGCGCCATCACCGCTCGCGCGGCCCCGATGGACGCTTACCGCGGCGGCACGCGTCGCAGACAATTGCGCGCTTGAGTTGCGCCTCCTCGATCCATGGCGCATACTCCCACCATGGTTCTTCTCGCCTCAATCTCTCATCAACAGCGCTGCATGATCGCGCGAGCAGAAGGACACGAATGATTCGCCTTTGGCTTCTTCTCTCGCTGTCGGTGCTCCTGCTGCCATGTGCAACCCTGCACGCCGATTCCATCTCGATCGGTCCTTCAGCCGACGCGACGCTGATCGAGGAACCGACTGCGGAGTACTCGCTCGGTGCTGCGTACAACGTATACGCAGGGCGCATTGGCGAAAATGGTGGCGCAACGATCCGGCGCGGTCTGATGCGGTTCAACCTCGGTGCGATCCCTGCGGGCAGCACGATCACGAGCGTCACGCTGCGTCTGTACATGAGTCAGACACAATCGGGTGCCCAGACAGTTGGGCTGCATCGCTGCTCCCTCCCATGGACGGAAGGAACGGCCTTCGCATTCGGCGGGGGAGGCGCCCCCGCTGGGATCGGCGACAGCACATGGAAGTATCAGTCGTACCCAACCGTTTTATGGCCAACACTCGGCGGTGTGTTCGCAGCGACGGCGAGCGCAACCCGGTCCGTGTCAGGCATCGGGTCCTACACATGGAGTTCGACCGCTTCACTCGTGGCAGATGTGCAAGCCTGGCTCGACAACCCTTCAGCCAATCACGGGTGGGTCATCAAGGGCAACGAGGCAACTCCCACCTCCGTGAAGCGTTTCGAATCTCGCGAGGCTGCCGCCAACAAACCGCTCCTCCAGGTGGATTATGTGCCCCCGCCGAACCGACCAGCCGACTTCAACTCCAATGGCGTGGTGGATGGCCTGGACTTAGCCATTCTGCTGAGCCAGTGGGGAGGAGGGGCGTCGAGTTCAGCCGACTTGACTGGTGACGGTGTGGTCGATGGTGGCGACCTGGCTGTTCTGCTGAGCGATTGGGGCTGATTTCACGCGCGTACCGATTGTTCTGCCCGAGTTGCCGATGCCGCAGCGGATGCAGCGCGGAGGATGTGGGCGGTCAGTTCGGACTGAAGGGCAGTGCCGACTTGTGCACGCACAGACGGAGGCTGCCGTCCTTGCAGCGACGGAACACAAAGGTCTTGTCGACCATCACTTCCTTGCCATCCGGCGCGGTGACGTACACATTGCCCATGGTGATGGCGATATCGCCGTGAATCTGAATACCGTTCTCGGCGGCATTGTTGTCGTAGCGCGCCTTCGTCCAGCCCTTCAGCGCAAAGCCAGTGTCCTCTGGGAAGTTCGGGTTTCCACCAACGAAGTACGCCAGTGCACCTTCGCGGGTAGGGCGGAAGCTGCGCGGGCCAAACGCCAGCGTGGGCTTGAAGAACACCTGGCCGTCGGCGTAGTCGTAGAGTTCGTCGATCATCTTGGCTGCGACTGCCTTGGCATCGCCGCCCTTTGCGTGCGTCTGCGCCACATTCACCAGTCCATCGCACCAAGCCTGCTGCGCGGCGTTCACTTGCTGCTCAGTGATGGCGGCGGTGGGAGCAGGAGTGGCCGCGATCGCGGTCCAGATGATGAGTCCCATCATCAAGGGCAGAATGGCGATGAAGGTGACGCGGCGAAACGGTTTGACGTTGGTCGACATAGGGGAACGATACGTCATATGCACACCTCTGCATGACTTCCACGGAAACCGAGGCAGTGCATGACTCTTCACGCTGCATCACTGCGCGTGATCGCCATCCACAGTACGAAGGCGTTCAACACCAACAACGCGGCCGCGGGAAGCATCTGCGCAATCGAGTCGCCAATGCGGATGCGTGTAGCGATGCCAAGCAGCATGAGCAGGGCCAATCCCGCAGCTGCCGCGACGAGCAGCGGGGGACTGAAATGACCCACGAGCAACCCAAGTGCCCCGAGGCATTCGAGGGCGCCAATGATGACTCGAAAGCGCTGCAAACCGTAGCGCTTGAACTCCGCGACCATATGGTGTGAGACGAGGCAGGAACTTCCGTAGAAGAGGAACAGCAGGGCCGAGAGCACCCGAGAAATCTCGAAGGCTCTTTGCATGGGTGGAGCCGAAGCGAAAGGGTAGGTCTGTCGTGGGCATGGGGCACCCTACATTTTCGCTCCATGACCGCTAGCCATGTTCTGCAAGTCATCGTTGGTCTGGGGCTTCTCAATGTGTGGCTGCTGCGCCGCGACAGCGCCACGGCCTATCGCGGGGGAGCCGCCAAGAACCTGAAGGAGGAGTTCGCCACATACGGACTGCCCGCACCGATGTTCTACATCGTGGGCGGACTGAAGATCATCTGCGGCGCGCTGCTGATTGCGGGCCTGTGGTTTCCGCAAGTGGTGCTGCCCGCGGCGGCGGTGGTGGCGTTCCTCATGCTCGGCGCGGTTGTCATGCACCTGAAAGTGGGCGATGCGGTGTCGAAGTATGTGCCGGCAGCGCTCATGCTCGGGATGAGCGGCGCGATCTGCGTGCTCTCGCTCAGCTGAAATGCCTGGATCTTCTTGAACGCCTTGTTGCCGCGGAGTCGATCAGCAGATTGACTCGGAGACCAGCAGGAATCTCATTCCTCCGCTTGCTCTGTTGAACTCCGCGCGTCGCGTGGAGTTCAGCGATCTCGTTGCCGCGGGGGACCCACTGCAGCAGTCTTTGTGCACGGTTCCGCGTGAAGTTCCATCGGTCCGCGCCGACGACACGCATCGGAGCAGTAGCGCACATTTTCCCAGTCGCGTGCCCACTTCTTGCGCCAGGTGAACGGCCGCTGGCAGCAGGCGCACTGCTTGGGAGGCGGAACGGGGCGTCGTCGAATGGCGGGCACGGCGATGTTGAGGACAAGAGGACCAAAGAAGACTAGGCGCTCAACCCTTCCAGAATCGCCCGTCCAGAATCGATGCAGCTTCGTCGCGTTTGGCGACGAGCGCCGCGGCGCAGTCGACGAACAAACGGATCTCGCGGATCAATGCGATGGCGTGCGGGCAACGCATCCTCGAGCGCTTCCGCAATTCCATCCTCTTCCACCTCGGAGCATGGACTTCAGCCCGAGGCCCGCGTCCACCCACAGGAGTTCCGGAAGGGTCAATAGAAGCAGGCGGAGCGCGAGTGTCACGGATCTGTCGGTTTGCTTTGGGGCTCGTGGCGACGCGTAGGTGGTCCGATGAAGACCGCCAAAAACACTACGTTGGCGAAAGTGAAACCGGCACCAGTGCACAACATGCGAAATTGATAAAAATCCGGCGCCCAATCCCGCTTAAATTCCCTTATGTAACTACTAATGAATAAGTCATAGAAGTCCCCGGAGCACAGCCGGAAGCAGAGCGCAGAGAACCCCACTGAAATCACCAGATTGATACCAATCGCTGCAGCCAATCGCCCGAAAACTCTTTCAGGGAGCAGGGATATCACATACGGCAGCGAAGGCTCAATCGGCGGAGCCTGATCAGGTGGAGGGGTTGGCGGGGATGGCGGCGCGGCTTCGGCATGTTCAGGACGCGAGTACGAATGGGCATCGTCGTCAGGCGGGAAGGAGTCATGTTCAGCCGAGGTGCCGCCGCTCGCACTTGACGCGTGGCCTCCTGCGATTCGCGCCGCGCGTTCTGCCAACAGCCTCGCAATCGCTGGCACATCGCCCGCGCGGTACCAGTCCTTCAACCCTTCCTGCTGGATCAGCATGTCGGCGGTCAGCCGAGCATCCATGATCCAATACCGAAGTTCACTTGCATCAACAGGTCCGTATTCGCGGCCCTGTTTGTCGCGGATTCGAAATCGGGCCATCGTCGCATTCCTCCGGACGCCCGTAGTGGTTCAGTTCAGTGGACTATCGGCTGCGCCCTCGCCGATGCTGACGTACCGAATGGTGAAGTCTTCGCCGATTTTGACGAAGCGGACCTTGAAGTCCTCGCCGATCGACACTTCGCGGATCTTTCCAAAGACGGAACGCGGGTCGATCTGGCGTTCTTGCAGTGTGACGGCCTTGGTGGGAGGGTCAGTCGGCGGTTCGTTGCAGCAGTCGCCACACCCGCTCAGCAGGGGGAGCGGCGCGATCAATGCTGCGGTGACTGCGGCGGCTGCGACAGCTGCGGTGGTAGTCGAGCGTTGATTCGTTGGCATTGTCAAATCCTCCTGTTGCGGATCGTCCCCGAGCTTTTCATACGCTACGCCAATCATGCCCACGAAGTCCAGACCAGGCGCCAAACAGCAGCCGAAGCGGCTGGCGGAACTTGCCAATGTGGGTCCCGCAACGCTTGGCGATTTTCAGGTCCTTGGAATCCGATCGGTCGGTCAGTTGGCGCGGCAGGACGCGTTTCGACTCTACGAACGCCTTTGTTCACGCACCAACGCGCGTCACGACCCGTGTTGCATCGATGTCTTCATGTCCGCAATCGACCAAGCGCGCGGTGGTCAACCAAGACCTTGGTGGCACTTCACCAAACGACGGAAGGCTGCACTGGCGCGCCGCGCGCGCATCGCGCGAGTCGCTTGAGCCTGAGCCTCAGCGCAGTCACACGCTCGCTGGCGGGCGCGGTTGCTTCGCGTTCAGCAGCATTCGGCAGCCATCGTCCCTGCTTGCTGCATCAGTCCATGCAACTCCGGCGGCTGCGATCAGTTCGGAAAGGCGCTTCGCGAGGCTCGTAGTCAGCGCGCCATCGAGTGGAGTACGAGCATCCATCCGAGTCTCGAGCACCACGCGCGTCGGCGGATCTTCGGGCAAATCGATGACCCACAGGTGGTACGGGCGCATGTCCTTTTCCGTCCGCATTGCCACGAGGCGAAAGTGCTTGAACTGCCTGCGGATTTCCTTGTAGTTGCCGTCAAGTTCGATGCTGGCTCCCGCCGTTGTCTTCACCTCAAAGCCCGTGTCCCCAGCCTTGATGTCGGGCTGCCCCGCGCCGCGATTACCGTAGCAGCCGGCGTACTGCGGCATGCCATCAAGTGCGACCGCAACGGCATCCTGGAACCAACTGCCCGCAACCTGCGGCGTCCGATCCTTCAGCAGCCGATCAAGCAGCAGCACCGCCGCGTTACTCAACCTGCACGGGGTCGTTGCTGTCATGCGACCTCCTGGATCTCTCGGCGCTTCGGAAGGACTTGTTGTCCAGGGACGAACGGCGGCAACTCCACTTCGAGGATGCGCCGACCGCTGCGCTTCGCGTGATCGATCAGGTGCTTGGAAAACTCGTTTTCGAACGACGCAATGAAGATCTGGCTGGAAAGATCGTTGAGTGTGATGGAACCGAGGTACTCAGCCACGGCGCCGCGACTCTCGTTGTCGAGTCCATTGGTCGGCTCGTCGAATGCGATCCAGCCAGGCAGGTGCGCGGGCATGCCGGCGACCTTGCCGACAACCGCGATCACCGCCGCGATGTTGACAAGGACGCGTTGCCCCTCCGACAACTCGTCCGAACAGTCGATGCCGCCCGCCTCAAGTCGATCGCCGCGGAAGGTTAACTGCGCAAGTTGCGGCTGCGTGCGCACGATGCGCTGGAGCAGGCGTTGGAACCGCTCTTGTACCCCAGGATCATCAACGACCCGCTGCGCCGCGGTTGCTTGATGGTCCCGGAGATCGCGCGACATCTCGCCGAGCGTGCTCAGCCATAGGTCAGTCTGTGCCGCGCGCCGCTTCTGCGCTTCCACCTCGGCAACATTGACCGTCCAGGGAATCGCGTCGAGCCGTTCGCGCAGTGCGAGGAGTGCGCCAAGCGCCTCAAGGCTCTTGAAGTTCGCATGCGACTGCTCGAGACCCGCGTTCAGCGCGCGATCGTCCGCGGCGAGTTGATTCGCTTGCACGGCTGCTTGATCGCGGATGGCCGAGAGCGCAGCCACCGACGCATCGGTCGCGTGCGAACCGTGGGCGGTCAACCACTCGTTGCATGCGCGCTGCAGCGGGGCAGCCGCAGCGAGGACTGGCGCATCCCATCCCGTTGCGGGGCGAAGGTCGCTGCTGGCGCTTCGGATCGCGGTCGTGTACGCGTCGTGCTCACGGCGCACGGCGGCGGCAGCCTGATCGAAGCGACTGAGCGCAGACTCCAAGTCGCGGTCCAACCTTGCAAGTCGGTCGCGCTTGGCACTCCAGCGCTGTTGCTCGGGTCCGGCATCGCCACACTTCTGCCGCAGACGCTCCTGAACCGAGGCGGGATCGATTGTCTGCTCGCACACAGGGCAACTTGATTGAGCGCCCGCATCGACCGTTGGATCGCTCATCCACTTGAGCGCAATCCGTCGGCATTCGTCGAGCCGCCCCATCGCTTCGATGGTCTGCTGCGCCGCCTCGCGCGCAGTCCCAAGCGCCGACCGAAGTGAACGCACACGATCGGCAGGCGTTTCATCCTTCGGAGGGCTGACCGTTGAAGCCAGTTCCAACTGAGCTTCCGAACAAAGTGTGTGAAGCTCCGCTTCGGCGCTTGAGCGCCGTGTAAGCGTCGATGCCTGACTGCCCTCTGCTGGCAGCACGTTCTTCAAGTTGTTCAGCACCCGCGTCACATCCCCAGAGCCCGCGAGATGCCGATTCGTCGGTCGCAGGGTCAACTCATACTGCTGCCTCTTTTCGTCGGGCAAGAGCGGGGGGCGCTGCCATGGACGGCCGAGACCTTCGGCAAGTTGCCGCCCGCGGCGCTCGTACTCATCGATGGTCCGTGGACTCGTGCCACACCTGCGGTCCAACTCGATGAATGTGGCAGTGAGCATCTGGATTTCATGCGGCTCCGCTTCGGCAGCTGTCGGCTGTTGCTTCGTCAGCCACTTGAACAGGTCATCGAGCAACCGCTGCTCGTGCGCATCGCGCGTGACGCTCGCCGCGAGCGCCAGCGGTTCCTTCATGCTGCGGAACTCGCGGATGAGATCCGCAGACTTCACAGAGGTGATGGACTGTTCAACACCCTTGCCTCGGACGGCGTAGGGAACGCGGGTGCCGTCTGCATCGATGCAGCTCACTCGGCCATTCGCGTCACTTGGACTTTCGAGCGCACGGAGCAGCGTCGACTTTCCCGCGCCGTTTGGTCCCTTGATGATCACGAGGTCCCACTTCGACAGATCAGTCAGGCGAACCCCACCGATTGGTCCTTCCTGAGGGAGGCTGATTTCGTCAACCCGCAGCGCCATCGTGTTGCCCCAGCTGTTCACCCGCTGCCTTGATGTCCGCTTCCGCGCATTCGAGCAACGCGTCGAATGCGGCATCACCCCGTGCACTGCGCGCCTGCTGCCTGCCCGTGCCGTAGAGCGCACCTTCGAAGTCGGGTGACTCCAAGATCCGCCGGACTGCCGTCACTATCTCGTCCTTGGTCAGGGTGTTGTCCCCCTTCGTACCACCGTATCGCGTTGGAGATCGCCGCCGATTTCTTTGAATGGACTTCCCTCGCGCAGCCGAGGGCGCTTTCCCGAAATCACTTTGCCGCGGGCGGCGCAGCGGTCGATGAGCGAGTGATCTCCGCATCGAGAGCCTGCGACAACTTCGCGACATTCTCCTTCAGTTGCACGGCGACCTTCTGGGCCGCTTCGATGGCTGGCTTCACCGAAGCCACGCCCTCGGCGGTGAGATCGTTGGCAAGCATGATTCGGATGTCCGAGAGTTTCGCCTTGAGATCGGTGTACGACACCTTTGCTGCGTCGAGATCTGCTTGGATCGTTGCAATGCGCGCAGAAAATGCCTCGCGCCGCGCAGAAGCAACTTGCTTCGAGTCGACGCTGGACAGTTTGGCGGCATCCGCCTCCCATGCTTTCACATAGTCAGCCGTGCGAGTCTTCAACTTGTCCCACGATGACTGGACATCATTCGCGTCTCCTTCGAGACGATCGCATGCCTTCGCGAACTGCTCGAAGGCGCGCTTGCGATCCTGTGCGGTTTCCACCGCGGTTGCCGCTGTCATGACCGTCGTGACCTGCTCGTTCCCGCGGTCCACCGTTGTCTTGGTTTCACGCATGCTCGATGTCGTGTCGTCGATGCGCTTGGGGCCGGGGCTGTCGCACGCGCTGGCGAGCACACAAGAGGCAACCAGGATGACACGCAGGGTGGTTGGGGAAATCATGGGGGGGCACTATAACGAGTCGGCGACGGGGAGCCTGCTGTCTCCCGCGACATGTTGCGGAGGCGGAAAACATGGGTGACGAGGTTGAAACTGGGGCGGTGGCATGGGACACTCTCTCGATGGCTGAAACTGGCGAGTTGGTGTCGCAGGGGACTCGTTCAGATTCGCCTTCCAACCCGCGTTTGGAGATCGATCGACTGCTGCTCGCTGCGCGGCGTGCGCGGGTCGAGATCCTCGCTGACAACGCGCGCATGGTGGAACAGGCGTCCTTGCAGGGGCGCGCGGATGCGTTTGCGAGCGTGACCGGACTGACGAGCCTCGAGCGCGGTGCGGCGGAACTTGCCGAGCTGATTGCGGAACTCGAAGGGCGAAGCGAGGGTGCGCGGTCGTGAGTGGGGACGCGGTGGGACAGGTCAATGCAGTGCAGGGGGCGTCGGTGTCAGGGGCTGACCCTCGCGTATTGGCTGCTGCCGTCGAGGAGGCATTCGGCTACCGCGGCGATGTGACGATCACGACGATCGATGGTCGGACCGTCGAGGGATACCTGTTTGATCGGCGCGCTCCGGCTGGCAACGAAGACGGCTCGATGCGATTCCAACTTGCGGATGGCACGCGCGTGCGAGTTGGGTATTCGGAGGTCGCTTCACTGGCGTTCACCGGGCGCGATACGGCCGCAGGGAAGACATGGGAGAACTGGGTGCGGCGCTATGCGCAGCAGAAGCTGGCAGGCGAAGCGGCCGGCATCGACTCCGACTCCGGCGACTGAGCATTGGCGGCATGCCGCGTCAGCGTTCCACCAGCATCGTGACCGCGTTGCCGCCGCCGAGGCAGAGGCTGACGATGCCGCGCTTGGCGTTCGTGCGCTTCATGTGATGCAGGAGCGTGACGAGGACTCGCGCGCCGCTCGCACCGATCGGATGACCAAGCGCGATGCCGCCACCGCCGATGTTGACGCGGTCCTCGGGCAGCTTCAGGTGCTTCAGATTGCAGAGCACCTGCGCGGCGAATGCCTCGTTGATCTCGTAGACGTCGATGTCCGTCGCCTGCAGCGAGTGGTCCTTCAGAATCCGTTCGATGCCGAGCCCCGGCGCGAAGAAGAGTTCCTTCGGCTCGACGCCGACGGTGTTGCTCGCGACGATTCGTGCGAGCGGCGTGATGGAAAGCGCAGCTGCAGCCGATTCCGACGCCACCACAAGTGCGGCTGCACCGTCAGAAATCTGGCTTGCGTTCGCAGCCGTGACCGTCCCATCCGCCTTGAACGCCGGCTTCAACTTGGCGAGCCCTTCGGGCGTGCTGTCGGCGCGGAAGCCCTCATCGTTGTCAAGCCCGACCTTGGCGCGCGCGGCCTCCGCTGAAACGGGAACGATCTCCGCGCGGAACCAACCTTCGCTCGTCGCCCGGGCAGCGCGCGCGTGGCTCTGCGCGCTGAACCGATCCTGCTCCGCGCGAGAGATGCCATGCGCCGTGGCGATGTGCTCCGCCGCCATGCCCATCCCCCAGTTTTCGAATGCGCATCGCAGGCCGTCATGCTCCATGTGGTCGAGCAGTTCCGTCTTGCCGTAGCGAACGCCTGCGCGGAGCTGGCTCATGTGCGGCGCCAGGTCCATGTTCTCCATGCCGCCGGCGACGACAACATGATTGTCGCCCGCGCGGATCGACTGCGCGGCCTGCATCACCGCCTGCAGTCCGGAGCCGCAGACCTTGTTGACCGTGACCGCACTCAGTGTCGGCGGAAGTCCCGCGCGCAGTCCAGCCTGACGAGCGGGGTTCTGTCCAAGTCCCGCCTGCAGAACGCACCCCATGATGCACTCATCGACCTTCGCGGCGGCGCCGGGCGCATCGTTGAGCGCTGCCCCGATGGCGATCGAACCGAGTTGCGTGGCGGGGACGCGCGCGAGCGATCCCTGGAACTTTCCGATGGGGGTGCGGCGAGCCGAGAGGATGACGGGATGTGGCATGGTGTGTTTCCAGATTGGATGGGCCTTGCGGCCAAACGGGTCGCAGCGGGAGAGAGAGGATAGCGGCGAGCGGACGCGGTTTGTGGTTCAATGCTGCGGCGTGGCAGATCCATCCTCCAGCACCAGCAACCTCTTCTCCCTGCAGAGCCACATTCTTTCCGAGGAGTCGCGGCACCCGGGCGCAAGCGGAGACTTTTCATGGATTGTCAGTGCCATCTCGCTCGCGGGCAAGGCAATCGCCCACCGCGTCCGCCGCGCACGACTCGAGGGCGCGCTCGGGGACGAGGGCACCGCGAATGTGCAGGGCGAAAGTCAGCAGCGGATGGATGTGATCGCCAACGAGATCCTGATGCGCTGCCTCGGATCGCGCGCATCGATCGCAGTGCTTGCCAGCGAAGAGGACGAAGAGCCGACGATCCTGCGGCGCGGCCACGACGGCGGGAAGTATTGCGTGCTGTTCGATCCGCTCGATGGCAGCAGCACCCTCGACACCAATGGTGCCGTCGGCACGATCTTCACGATCCTTCGCAATGATCCGCTGATCGAATCCGCCGAACGCACCGTCTGCCAACCCGGCCGGCAGCAAGTGGCAGCGGGCTACATCCTGTATGGACCGTCGACTGCGTTCGTGATCACCACGGGCATGGGTGTGGACCTGTTCGAACTTGATCCCTTCGTCGGGTCATTCATTCGCGTGAAGCAGGGGCTTCGCATCCCGCCGCGGAAGAAGGTCTACTCGGTCAATGAGGCGTATTCCTCGTCGTTTCCGCTGGGTTACCGCGACTACCTCGAGTGGGCGCATCACAGCGGATATTCATCACGCTACATCGGCAGTCTCGTGGCTGATGTGCATCGCATCCTGATCAACGGCGGGGTGTTCCTCTACCCGCCCACGCTCACTCACCCCGATGGCAAGTTGCGTCTGCTGTATGAGGCGAACCCCATGGCGATGATCGTGGAGCAGGCGGGCGGCGCAAGCATCAGTGGAGCGGTGCCGACGCTCGATGTGCAGCCGACGAAGTTGCATCAACGCGTGCCGCTCGTGCTGGGCAGCCGCGACGAAGTCGACGAAGTCGCTCGACGGCTCTAGATCGGGCGAAGATCGCGTCTGGTCCGCGCTGGGTCCGCGCCAAGTCCGCGTCGTTCGCCTCTCGTTTACCGAGTCGTTGAGGGACCGAAGTCGTACACCCGCATGTCGCGGAAGCGAGGCTTCCAGTCGTTGACGAGCGCCTGATGCTCGGGGTGTTCGAGATACTTTCGGTAGTCCTCCACCGAGTCAAACGACATGTCGAGCGCAAGGTCATAGTTGCCGTCGACGGTCGTTCTGCCGATGTCGACAGGCGACCCAATGAAGAGTGATCGCGCAAGCTTGGTTGCCGCAATGCGCCTGCGCGCATCAGTCTCGCACGCTGTGAGATCGGCGGGGTTCTCCAGCTTGATGAGAACAACATGCCGCAGAGGCGGGATGGCAGTCGACTGCGTTCCACTTGGCGATGTGGAGTGCGCCCAGGGTCGACCATCGCAGGCGCAAACCGCGGCGCAGAACAGGATGCACGCAGCGATCAGCAGTCCTGATGGAGACCGCGTGCATGCGGCTGAAGTGCATCGTCTGTCCATGAGGTGGAGCATAGTTTGGAAGCACTGGTTTCACGCGCCGATGCCTCCGAGCGCGTTCCAGTGCTGCCTCATGCGTGCGAGTGCTTGGAGGGGATCGACCGCGGTGTAGGTGCTTCCAGAACGCACGACGAGTCCGAGGCGAACGAGTTTGGCGAGAGCGTCGTCCACTTCAAAGTCGATGTCGCAGCCGAAGGTGGTGCGAAGCCAGCGTTCGATGCGTTCATCGAGTTCTGATTCGGTGCAGGGACCTTCGACTCGGAGCGAACGCAGCGCAAGCAGCGCCTCCTTCGTTTCCTCTTCGCCAGCTTCATCGAGCACTTGGTTGACGGCACCCATGTCGCGGTCACACAGGCGATACATCACGATGTCCGAGAGGATCTTCAGGTATCGAAGGTGCATGCGCTGCCAACGCCCGAACTGCGTCCAACCCCAGAGTGCGAGTGCAAGGAATCCGCCGCCGATGGCCGCGAGCGCCCCGCCCGGGATGGCCGGCGCCACCGGATCGAGGCCAGCCAGGTGGCGTGAGTGGAGGACCAGTGCGTTCCAACTCGCCTTGAGGACCGCGGAGGTGCCGATGACGGCGAAGATGGCGGGGCCGAACATGAGGGCACGGTCCGGCCAGGACATTCGGACTCGGCAGTCGGGCATCACCATGTCGATGTCGGCGAGGGGAATGTCCTCGAAGAGTCGGACATAAAAGCGTGGGGGAGTCAGTTCGTTCTGTGCCTTCCGCGCTTTCTTGGGATGTCTTTCGATGTAGACGAACAGCGTTCGAATGAGGGTGCAAGGTCGTTGGATGCGGCGGAGACCGAACCAGCGGCGAAGTTCGATGGTCGTCTCCGTGCGCCCGCGAGTGCAGATCAGCGCGCGCCGCCAGTCCGAACGGTCGAGGTGCGTGTCGAGGTCGACGAGCGACTGCGAAGCCAGTGCGCTGCGCAACAAGCCTTCGTCCACTTCGTTGAAGTTGGCACGAGAGAGCGCGTGACGAATCTGTGCGAGGAGTCGCTCGCTTGCCACATCGGATTCCTCCTCCGTCAGCGCGCGATCCTCTGGATGGAGGAGCCGATCCAGTTCCCGGCGCATGGCGCCCGCCTGCTGGTCGACTTCGGCGCGCAGCATGACGTGCAGGAGCCGCTCGATCTTGGCGATCTGATCGCTTTCGGGCGGACCGAGCCGGTCACGGATGCGCTCGAGCGTGACAGGGATGCGGCGCTCCTTCGAGGTCGGCGCCGAGGCTGTTGGGACGGCAGGGCGTTGATCCGCGGCCGGAAGTGCAGCCATGCAGCGGAATGTACGGCGCAGGCGGCGTTGGAAAGAAAAAACCCGCCGCGGCGCACATGCACCGCGGCGGGGTACTTCCGACGGGGACCGTCCTGGTCTCCGTGTCAGCATTCGCAGCGATCCTGCCTGACCCACATGGGGCCGGGCTCCCTGTGTCTGCAGGTTTCTCCCCGCCTACGACGAGGGGGCCAGGATCCGCCATTTCCATGCGGATTCAGCCTGAGCAAGGACGATCCGTTCTCTTGCCAGCCGGTCCCGGTGGACCTTGGCGCGGACCGCTGCGAAAGTGGATGGGACATGCGTCGTCGGAGTCGGCAGACGCATCTCCCAATGGAAGGTGACGGGCATCAGCTGCAGCCCATGCTGTGCCCGCAGTTCATGCACCGATAGCAGGTGCCGTTGCGGACCGTGATCGTGCCGCAGACATCACACGCCGGCGCATCGCCCATGAGCTGTGCGTTCGCCTCGTCCAGCGCCGAGTACGACGAACCTGCCGCTCGCATCTCGCCGCCTTCGACGATGATCGTCGTCACGCGAAGTCCCGAGGGATCCTCGTTCGACTCGCCAAAGAGCGATGGCATCTGCGATCCCGCATCGGGTCCAGGGCGCATATGGCTCGCGCCTGTCTTCCCCTCTGCGGCGGATGGGTGCGAATGTGGGATGGACGCCGAGGTGGTGCCATCGCCGCCGGATGTGAAGCGTGTGCCGGTCCATGCAGTGCTCTCCTCCGTGATGCGGGTTTCAGTGATTGTTTCGCGCGCAGGCTCGAGGCTCGCGGGCACAGATTGCGGAAGTGGCTTCGGTGCATTCGCGTCGCGGTAGCCCGCGATGAACTCCATGCCGAGCCATCGGAAGATGTAATCCACCAAGCTCTTCGCGAAGGGAATGTCCTTGTTGCTGGTCATTCCCATCGGTTCGAAGCGCTGGTGCGCAAACTTGGTGACAAGGCTCTCCACGGGCACTCCGTACTGCAGTGCCACGCTGATGGCCGTGCCGAGTGAGTCCATCAGCCCACCGATGGTGGATCCCTCCTTCGCCATGGTGATGAACAGTTCGCCGGGGCGACCGTCTTCGTACAGGCCGACGATCAAGTATCCCTCGTGTCCGCCCACATTGAACTTGTGGGTGCGCGAGTTGCGGGTGTCTTGCAAGCGGCGACGCAGCGGACGCTCGATCACCTTCTCCACGACACGCTCGACCTCGCGCACCACGATGCGTTCGACGATCTGCGGTGCAGCGGGCACCGACGCGACGGATTCCTCTGCACTCTCGAGCCCCTCGACATCCGCCTCTTCGGCGTGATCGGATGCATCCGACTTGGTGGAAAGCGGCTGGCTTAGCTTCGAGCCGTCTCGGTACAGCGCGTTGTCCTTCAGCCCAAGTTCCCACGAAAGCTTGTAGCAGTCGCCGATCTCGCTGACGCTCGCCTCGTTGGGGAGGTTGATGGTCTTGGAGATCGCACCAGAGATGAACGGCTGCGCGGCCGCCATCATGAGGATGTGCCCATGCGGGTGGATGTACCGCGTGCCGATCGATCCGCATCGATTCGCGCAGTCAAATACGGGAAGGTGCTCGCTTCGCAGGTGGGGCGCTCCCTCGACGGTCTGTGTCCCGCAAATCGCGCGGTTGAGCGCATCAATCTGCGAGCTGTGGAGCCCGAGCGCGCGAAGTCCGTTGAAGCGGTCGTTGGCGCGTGCGGCTGCGGGATCGAGTCCAAGCCCCGTGAGAACGCGGTCTGGGAGCGACCACGCACTGAACGCGAAACCGAGTTCGAACACCGCGGGAAGATTGTTCTCGATCTTCACCAGCTCATCGCTCTGGAATCCGCGTTGCAGGAGCAACTCGCGCAGCGTGATGCCAGGTGCCGCAGCGGACGCGGAGCCCGTTGCCGCCGGGATCGGTTCATCGAGCGTGAGTGATCCCATCACGTACTGCAGGACATCGTCGATCTCATTCGCTTCGTATCCGAGCGCGGCGAGCGCAGGGCGCAGCGATTG
>SXGS01049003.1_pt1 | contig 28529 bp, 50 predicted proteins | sample 3174681 | NCBI WGS metagenome assembly SXGS01 (sample SAMN11356861, study PRJNA531348) | freshwater metagenome | isolation source: freshwater sample F1-80 | place: China: Fuxian Lake, Yuxi | collected 2017-12-25 | reverse complement strand
TCTTCTGGTGCAGGGCGCACAGTTACAACATAACCTATGCGGTTGACGTAATGAAACCCGTTAACCAATAAAGTGTTTCCGTTATCATCTTCAATAATTGTCCATACTCGGTCGGGCGCAAGAGCGTTAACAGTTTTCACGTATTCGTAATCCTTTCCGTATGTTTCCAACATAAGTCCGTCGAAACTAGCGTTATTGTCAAAAAGATTTTGCTGCGGCAGGTATGCTGAGTAGAATTCATCTATGGTTATTTGAGTTACTGTTGTCATTGTCTAATCCCCTGGAGTGTTGTCTCGTGTATATAAAAAAAAGCCGTAAAAGTAACCGTTTCTGTATGCTTGATACTCATCTTGTTTTTCCCGCTTGTCATACGGATTGTTGTATTCACCACAGTTATAGGCATCCAGCGCGCCATGTGCGTAGGCTTTGTGCGTGTTCATCACCTGATCTCCTATTAATATGCGTCGAATAAATCTGACAAAATTTCATATAATTGATTTGCTTGTAATCCTGTAATGACAAGCAAATCTGCCCATGTAAGTTTTCCTTCAATGAAGTTTTTGCGTATCTGTTCGTTGGTCATCGTCTGATTTCCTATGCGTAGTTAATTAGTTCTTCTGGTACTTCTATCTCGTAGCCAAATTTACTTGCCACATAACAGCGCATTGCTGCAATGAGTGGGGTTTCACCTTCAATTTGGATTTGTTCCTCCCCATCGCTGTCTTTCCAGCAACGCCCAAGCCATACCCCCGCATACTCAACTGTAATTTCCTCACGCTCAATGATCGCCCCGCCTATCCACCAACTTGCTGATGGCACATACCCTGTATAAAACGCAGGTGCTGCGATGTTGTGTTTCATTGGCTCATGTAAGTACACGAACGGATAACCGGCGAGACCCTCCACACATCCCTCCTCAAACGAACTGCTTAACATTGGATTTAACTCCTCGCATTGCGCTACTGCCCAATCAAGTGCTGCGCCTGTTAGTAATGATGTTTTCATCGTCTGACCTCTTATAAAACAGCTCGCTACCTTTCATATGACAGGCAAAAAAAATGGAGCCTTAGCTCCATGTTTATTTAATTATTTCTACTTGGCTTTGAGTTTCAATCCATACCCTAGCCCCACATGAGAGTGGTTTGTCTGGCGAATACACTATGCGACTATCACCTTTAATTTCAACCTCATACGCATAAGTATTAGTCTTGTATGTTTTAACTGTAAGTACTGGTTCTTTGTCTGGTTTATTTATGTTTGATCGTATAGCGTGTTGATTAACGTGGATGATTGTCTTCATAATTCTTTTTTCTTTTTAAAAAAAAGGTAGAGATAATTACAGAATTAATTTGATTAAGAAATGATGGCGATGTTTGTTTATGCAGCAAGGCTTCTTGAAACATTAGCTCTTCATGTGTCATGGGTTTGTCTTTAGGATCAGGTATGTACTGAGATCCAATAACTATTGGTGATTCTTTTATATATTTTCCGTTTTTTAACATTAATCATCCCACTCATCTTCAATAAAATAAGAAGGTGCAGAACTACGCCGCTCCCGTTTGTCTTCAACTTGTCTGCGTCTTTCAGTGAATGCGCGATTCTTTGCTTTTACTATATCCTCAGAAACTAATACGTTCTTTTCTACTGTTTTAATTTTTGGTTTTTTTGTATACTTAGATTCAATCGTTGCGAAGTTCAAATTACAAAGCAAACATTTCCTGCGTCTAAGAACATTGTTTAATTGTTGTTCTGTGGTTGTGACTTTTGTTTTACTTCCGCATAGACAGTTCATTTAAACTCCAAAAATAAAAAAGGGGTAGCTATTAACTACCCCCTGTTTGGTTATATTAATGAATTACTTTTTCCATTAACTTGCCAGCGGTACGTTCTAAATCCAGCCTGTCATCAGTGTTCTGAATTGATCTGGCGACTGCTGTAATACCTTGCACGAAATCCCATACGGAACGTGGTTTGATATCTTCCTCTTGAATCACAGTCTCGATAATCTTTTTGGCTTGCTTGGCACTGAAACCATTCTTACCAAGAAACTGAACACGATCATCGTCTGTTGTGGCAACAATAGCTTCCCTAGCTTTGTTAATATCCACAAGAACACCCAGTTCTGATTGATTGGAGTACTCCACCAGTGCTGGTCCAACTTCGGAAGCAAACCTCTGCGGTGCATTTTTGCTGTGGCGTATAGACATGCTTTGTTTATCTTGCTGACCCCAAATGTTTCTGTTTTGGCATACACCGCGAAGCAAGAATGTACTGATGCCCAGCGTCTTGGAACCAACTTCTGAATTCCACACATAAAAGCCACGGAATACTAGGTCTGGGTCACCATTAGGAAGCGTTCCGATTTCGATGGGGTGTGTGTCATCTACTAAGAACATAAAGACATCACGGTCTGAGGCATACAGGGTGGTTGTATCAAGCGTTGGGTCTACGAATGGATTGTATGTACCGTTAGTCCAATCGATAGCGCCGGGGACTTTCCAGCGGGTATCAGAGACACCGTTACCAGCAATACGTTGTACTGCTGATACCAGCTCATGGTCATGAACTCGTCCGTACTCAACGCCTGTAGCAGCCAGCAACTGGTTTTCGTTGTAGTACAGCTTGGCATTTTCACTGCGCAGGTTTTGCAATCCGTATTGCAAGTTGATAGCAGCAATAGCTGATGGTAGCTTGCGTAAATAACCTGCGGGTGCGCCAGATAGACTGCTGAGTTGACCAAAAGACCAGTTAGTTGGAGCGACTTCTGTATCGTTGAATGCAAGCATCAACTTTTCTGGGTCATTCATTGATGCGTTAACGCGAATGTCTTGAACATCAATGATGTTTTGTAGCGCGGTGTCAGAACGTGCGCGTACATGGTCTGCAAGGTCATTTAGATTCAAAAACCTTTGATCATGTGGGCGGGAGAACCATTGTGAAGACACGCTGCTGTCAAGCGAACCTTTGTGTACAGCAACTTTGAATGGCGTTGTCACTGCAACATTTTCTACAATAGTGTTCATAAGCATCCTAATAATTTTGTGAAAAGTTAATTTAATTTGTACTAGATATGTAGTACATACTATTGCTAGTACCAGTCTGAAGAAGATATGGAATTGGAGATTTTATTTTCTTAACAAAACCTCTAGCTTCGGATGCGTTGTATTTAGCTGGACCTTTAGGCAGCAAACCAACTATGTGATTAGGTGGATCAAGGAATCTTAGATCGTCTGCATCGCCATCTAACACTGGCAGTCCAAGGTATGTGTCTGGTAGTTGTTCGAACACTACAGCTACGTTCATTCCTCTAGCGATAGCGGTCTTAACATGGGCATGGTTGGTTTCGGAGGCACTGAATGTCAGGTGGTAGTTATTGGGCAGGTTTGTGCGGTTGATTAACTTTGTGTAGTCCATGAACTGTACCAATGGGTATCGTTCCATGATGTTAATGTAGCAACCGCAATCGATTGATTCCCAAGGTATATCTGACGTACCGTTTAATCTGATTACTAGTCTGAGTTTTCTTTTCTGTGCGTATCGTATGGCGGCGCTAATATCTTTAACGAGTTGCGCCATGAATGTCAGTCTGTTTTCAAAGAACCATTTAGTTTTGCGTATACGGGCGTTAGTAGTTGTTTTGAACCTACCTCGTCCAGCTTTGTCGAGACAGAATTTTGTACATAGTTTTGATCTACCCTTGCATACTTCATGGCCTGATTGATCGGCGGGAGCTAAGTGCAATATAAAAGTTACGTATCCCCTCTTCTCTCCCTTTTGTGTTTTAGTATTGTCTCTTGTAAGAAGCTTCATGAGTTAGCTATTTCTATATGCTTAAACAAGTCTAGAGATATATCTTCTGGTATTAAGTTGTGTCCATCCATTGAAGTAATGTCTGTCATGATGTCCAATAATCTAAATTTGTCATCTTTAGCATCGGTTATTTCTTTTGTTACGTGTTGCGACCATTTATCCATAGGGGTTCCTATAACAAGAAGGGGCAAGCGCTCCTTCTAGCGGAGCAAGGAGCGCGAAGGCTTATTAATAAAGATCGTCTGAGTGGACTGAACGGATACGCTTATCGGAGTAGGAAATAATGTCTTGCACAACTGATGCAGTCTTACTGCCAACGTGCCACATAGTTATGTCTTTGGGTTCCATGCCGAGTTCGCCGCAATAGTTCTTACCGTTTTTCCAGTTATAAATGGTGGCGATTCGACCATCTGCAAATTGCAAGTGCCACTCAGCGTCTGACTTGTAGTTGTCAAACCCATCTTCAAGCGGCTTACCAAACAGATGTATTAAGGATTCGTATGTACAACTTATATATCCCACAAGGTGGGTTTCATTGATGTCAATAAATCCAAGATCATTGTGTGAAACTATGAAGTCAAATGAAAGAGCCATATCAAATCTCCAATAAAAAAAGCCGGTCTCTCCCGGCTGTCACGGTGAAGCACATTTCCCTTCCGTTATGGGCAATCAGGTACTACACATGTGCTATATCAAATGAATGCTCCTCGTAAACCGACGGTGTATTCATTCTCCCAAGTAATAACTTCTTTAAGTTCTTCCAATGTAACGGTAGGCTCTATTGATTCCCCCGCTGCATTGCTTCCAAGCACAAGGCCGTAACCTGCTAGTGGTTGAGGATATCCATAATGCTCAAAGAACTGTATGTTTTCCCTAAATAATCCTTCATCATCTATATAAAATGTATCGCCATGTTTGTTGAATGTTGCTGCGGTAAAAGACCTTACTTTAAGGTCTGCATGTATTAACGTGCATATTTGTTTAAAATTACCTGAGTAATCTACTTCGGTTATCTCCTTCAGATACGGGTCTATCAAGAATGCTTTCATGTGTTCTCCTAATAGGTAGGAATTGAATAAGTTCTTGCCAGTCTGCGTCGTAACAGGGTTGATCTAACGCCTCTTCAAATAGTTCATACTGAGCTTGTATGCTTTTCATAATCTGTCATTACCCAAGTTCCATCGTCTGTCTTAGTTAGCACATGACTAACTGGATCATCAGATTCTATTGCGTCAAAATTTAATACAGCAAACCAACGACCAGCTAAAGCAGATGCGGATGCGTAAGCTTCTGCGTGAGTAGCAAATCGTAAGGCGTTGTCATACCATTTACCAGACTGGTCTGTTTGCACAACAGGCTTAAAAGAGTTCGGCATAAAGTCTCCGTGGAAAGAATGAAACGTGAGGGAATAAACAATAGATAAGCCGAGCCAGAGTTAAGGTCTGTCTGGCATAGATCAGTGGTCTGTGGTTTAAATTGGTGTTGAGGTGTGTGTATCGGTGTACAACGGTGATGTAATCGCGGGAAAATTAGAGAGCCACACGCATTCAGTCAGGCGAAACCCTTTAAGTCCATATCATATACATAGTCAACTATCTCATTAAACAATTCATATGCTGTAGAGAACGTCATCCCATCATCTTCCATCTCAGAAATAATAATCTCCATTAAATTAAATCCCATATCCTTTGGCATCATGGTGTATTGCTTAACAATGTCGTAATATTTACTAATCATATAGATCACCGTGGAAATAATGAGTCGTAAGGGAATACCCCGATTTAGAATCCGGGGTACACCACCATCGGTGTACCCCAGACCCATACTAGAACGGTGCTATCTCTGTTACAGCTCCAGACTTACGATACGGCTTAGTCAGCCGAGCACGTACCAACTCAATCATCTCCGCAGCAGCCTTGTTTATCTCTGCCTGATCCTCAGCTAAGTCAATCGCAGCTAAACCCTGTAACAACGCAATCTGGAAACTTACCTCTCGATTTCGTACACCCGGTAAATCCCTGCCTACCCAATCAGTAAGACGTACACCAACCTGCGTACTGTCCATCCCTATCGCATACACCGCATTCTTCTGCGCCTGTGTAGGCATTGACGTAGCAATCTGTACCTGCTTACTGTAAATCATCGCCGATGCCTGTTGCTGACTCACAGGCCTCTCCGTTATCCCTAACTTCTCCAGCAACGCTAATGTCTTCTCAGTTGGTTGAGCTAATGTAATTTCCATTGTTGTTCTCCTGATTAAAGAAAGATATAAATACTCATAAAAAAACAAAAAAGAGACGACTGCCCCCTCAACAGAGGGGGGCAGGAGACTCAAAAGAACTTCTTTCGGTAGGAGCATGAAAAATAAGCATACATCACTAGAAAGCATATAAAACCTGCAACTATTTCAAGTATTGTTTGCATTGTTATAATTCCAATAATTTATTAATGGCTGCTGCTTTAGCCTCTTTTTTTGTATAAAAATGCCCAAAATAAACAAAGACGTCACCTTGTTTTTTGTATGCTCTCCAACCATACGACGTTTTTTCAAACCTAAAATAAGCTTGCATAGTTATCCCCTATATTAGTAATAACCTTCAATAAAAAATGTAGTTAAATCACTTTTAAATAGTTTTAAATCGTTAATTGTCATTAGATCCATTAAGCGCCAATCAAGCGTTTTTAAACATTCTTTAAATGACATATCTTTGTTTTCTGACATATATCCGATTAGAAAATCTTTAAAAAATACAAGTTTTGCCGTGTAATCAAGTGATTGGAATTCTGTTAATGTCATTTTCTAATCCCCTAAAGTGTAGGAAATAGGGGGAAAATCCCCATACTTTGTTTATGCTGCTAGTAATTCGTCGTCTATTAATTCCTGCTTTCTTCGTTAATCATTTGTAATTAACGATTAGTTCATACAAGCCAGCAAACACCAAGCCAGTACCTCCAATACTAAACAGCCCAGTAAGAGCCAGTGGAGCATTTGTAAGCACTAACAGCACACTAATAAAGGTTAGGATAACTCCACCAAAAATCATTAATGTTGTATCTTTCATTTGTCTAATCTCCTTTGCGGTAACCTGTCCGTTCATTAATATCTTCCCACGTAGCTATGACGGTTGTGATTAATGCTGCTATCCCGTTTATACCCACCAAAAAGGGTATGTCTAAATACTTCGCCAATAGCATCTCAGACATAAAAATTGTGGTTAGTAACATGTATAGTCTTGATGTTGTCATACGCATGGTCAGCCTCCAAATAAGTAATTAAATCAATGTGATTGGCAGAGAGGTACGCGCAGGGGGCAAATCCCTACATAATTGTGGAGCGCCACCCCCGTAAGGGGGCGCGAACACATACAAAAACCCTTATACGTACACGTACCACCGCTTTAACCATTGGTTTTGCCACAAAAAAACCACAGTTCTCTTAGAACCCTTGTTTTTACTGGGAAACCTACGGATGTATGATCGGTGTGTGCGGCAGATAGACCAAGGAGGGTACTTGGGGCTACCCCAGCGGACCCACGGCAGTGGTACACCGGGGACCGAAGCAACAACGTCTTACCCCTACGAACGCAGGATAAAAATTTTTCTTCTCTACCCCTAGTAGTTACTAAATCAAACACAACCAATAGGATTAGGTAAAGATGGGAAAGTATTGGCGCTGACTATTATTGGTTGGCGTTTTTTTTGGGGGGTTAGTGTATGGCGGCACGGATCAATAAGATTCGTCACGACGAGGATACGAGGAAGAAGATACAGGCTGGGGTATTGATATCTAAGTTAATGGGTCACATTGATGGTAAGTGGGTGATGTCGCCATCGCAGATTACTGCGGCGAAGATATTATTAGACAAGTCGTTACCGAATTTAAGTGATGTGAAGTTAGATACGGGAGCGCAGGGAATAACCTTCAATTTAAATGTACCGCGATCTGAATGAGTGAGGTTGTTGTGGACGAGTTAATTTCGTACAACCCTCCGGGTGTGAGTGCGGGTTTATTCCATGCTGACAATGGTTTTGTACGTGGGTTGATGGGACCGGTTGGTAGTGGAAAGTCTTCGTCGTGTTGTGTAGAGATAGTAGCGAGGTCGTTGAGGCAGAAGCCTTGGTTTGATGGTGTGCGGCGTAGTCGGTGGGCGGTGATACGGAATACGTATCCAGAGTTAAAGAGTACGACGATACGGACATGGGAGACATGGTTTCCGGGACATGTATCGCCGATGAAGTGGGACACGCCGATAACGTCGATGATGGTTATAGATGACATTGGTGATGGGACGTCAATGGAGTTAGAGGTTTTATTTTTAGCGTTGGACAAGGCGACAGAGACGGGAAAGTTACGTAGTTTGGAGTTAACGGGTGCGTGGTTAAACGAGGCATCGGAGATACCCAAGGAGATATTTGACATGGTAACGCAGCGAGTTGGTCGTTATCCGTCGAAGTTAAAGGGTGGTCCGAGTTGGAGTGGTGTAATTTTAGATACGAATCCCCCGGATGATGACTCTTGGTATTACAAGATAGCGGAAGAAGGTACTCCTGATGGGTGGAAGTTTTTTAGGCAGCAGGGTGGTTTATACAAAGAGGGAGAGGAGTACAAGCCTAATCCAGATGCGGAGAACATAGATAACTTACCGGGTGGTCACCAGTATTATTTTAACCAGTTGGGGGCGAAGTCTGATGACTGGGTGAGTGTATTTTTGTTGGGTAATTATGGAACGACTGCGGATGGTAAGCCGGTGTATCCAGAGTTCAACGACAAGATACACGTAGCGAAGGAGAATTTAGTTCCGATGCGTGGGTTACCGCTTATATTGGGTTGGGATTTTGGGTTAACGCCAGCGTGTGTTATTGGTCAGATGTCTTCCAAGGGGCAGTTAATTATATTAAAAGAGTTGGTATCTCACGACATGGGGATACGTCAATTTGCCAACGACATTGTAAAGCCTGTTTTATTAAACGAGTTTAGTGGATACGGCAGGTTTTCTGCGGGGGACCCAGCGGGGGCTATTCGATCTCAGACGGACGAGAGAACGTGTTTTCAAGAATTATTAGAGTGTGGGATTACGACAGAGCCAGCCAATACAAACGATTGGATTCCACGGCGAGAGTCGGTAGCTTATTTTTTAACGCGGCTGGCTGATGGTCAGCCGGGGTTTTTAATTGATCCTCGGTGTAAAGAGTTACGTCGTGGGTTTAATGGTCGTTATCGGTATGAGAGATTACGGACATCGGGTCAAGCTCGGTTTAAAGACCGTCCGATTAAAGACGACAGTTCACACATACAAGATGCTTTGCAATATGCGTGTTTGCGTATTCGTTCTGGTTTAACTCCAATAAAAGCTAAGACGGTGAAGACTTCATCCAATAAAGGTTGGACATGAGTATTGTTTTGGGTACACCTCCGGTAGAAGTAGACATATCAGCCAAGTCTCCAGAGAGTAATCAATTTGATATTGCTGAGATAGAGCTGGCTAAATACATACGTAGTTGTTGGGAACGGGCGAAGTTTTGCAAGCAGGAGATCACTGAGCGGTTATTAAAGTGTGAGCGGCAGCGTCGTGGTGTTTACGATCCTGATAAAGCTATGGAGATCAATCGCACGGGTGGTTCTGATATTTACATGCGGTTAACTGATATTAAGTGTCGGGCTGCGGCATCGTGGATAAAAGATGTTATGACGGTATCGAACGACAGACCGTTTGATTTATCTCCTTCTAAAGACCCGGAGATACCCCCAGAGATTAAAGCGTCGATCATTGACATGGTTAAGATGGAGGCTATGGACTATTTAGCGTCTGGTGCTGCAATCCATCCAGAGACGTTTAGAACGCGCCTAGAGCAAGTTCATGACGCGATCATAGTCAAGCTAAGGGAAGAGGCAAAAGACAACGCAAAGCGGATGCGGGACAAGATAGACGATCAGATGAGCAAGGGAAATTTTGATTCGTCCTTCCGTGAATTCATTGATGACTTTGTTACCTACCCTACGGCGATACTCAAGGGTCCTGTGGTACGTCGGCGCAAGTCAATGAAGTGGGGGCCAAAGTTTACTGCGATAGTTGTTACTGATTTTGTCAGAGAGTTTAGTCGTGTATCTCCGTATGACATCTACCCTTCCCCATCAAGTTCTGGTGTTAACGATGGCTGGTTGATTGAGAGGCATCGATTAACACGGGCAGAACTACAATCTATGCGTGGTGTACCCGGCTACAGTGACGTTGCGATAGATCAAGTCTTGGAGCGATTTGGTCAAAATGGTTTTCGTAATTGGTTGATGGGTGACCAAGAGCGCGACAACTTAGAGGGAAAGCCGCATAGCCGCTTGTATAACGATAGTGTCATTGAGGCGATTGAATTTTATGGAAGCGTCTCTGGCAGTCAATTACTTGATTGGGGCATGCCCAAAAAGGACATTAAGGCTGACAGGGAGTACGAAGTAAATGCGTGGCAGATTGGTCCATTCGTCATAAAGTTAATTTTAAATCCTGATCCATTAGGCAAGCGTCCCTACGACATTGCTCAATGGAATGAGATACCCGGTTCATTTTGGGGTACGGGATTACCGGAACAGATGCGTGACGTACAGACTATGTGCAACGCCTCTGCTAGAGCATTAGCCAACAACATGGGCGTAGCCTCTGGTCCTCAAGCGGAAGTAACGATTGATCGTTTACCTGACGGTGAGGATGTAACGTCTATTTACCCGTGGAAGATTTGGCAGGTTACAACAGACAAGACAGGCGGTGGTCAACCGGCGGTACGGTTCTTCCAGCCCAACATGAATGCCGACGTTCTTCTTGGGGTGTATGCAACCTTTGCTAAACAAGCAGACGAAGTAACTGGAATACCAAACTATGTTTATGGAAGTTCAGGCGTCTCTGGTGCTGGCAGAACAGCATCGGGTTTATCCATGTTGATGGATAACGCTGCAAAGGGTATCAAACAAGCCATTGCTTCTATTGATCGTGTGGTGAGCGGTGGAGTTAATAGGCTCTACATACACAACATGATGTATGACTCTGATATCTATATTAAAGGGGATTACAACATTGTTGCCAAAGGAGCGTTAGGGTTGGTCGCCAAAGAACAGTTGCAATTGCGCAGGAACGAATTCTTACAGGCGACGGCAAATCCAGTTGATATTCAGATTGTAGGGATGGAAGGCCGCGCACACTTGTTGCGTGAAGTAGCTGCATCTTTGCAGATGGATACGGACAAAATTATCAAAGAGCCAGAGCGTCTGAAGTTTGAGGCAGAGAAAGCTGCTGTTGCTGCTCAGATTATGCAAGCCCAACAACAGATGCAACAACCAGAAGCACCGGTAGGTATGGATGCGGCTGGCGATCCTGCGGGTGGTACGGATGTTAATACTGCGAATGGACTGATGCAATGAAACATAACATGATGCCAAAACCTAAGAAGCAAGCAAGTGGTCTTGCAAGAGTTCCACAAGGATATAGAGATGGCGGCAAAGTCACTCCCAAAGGTAAATCTATGGGAGAAATGAAACCAACACCTAAAGTGAAGGGTAATAAAACTAAAGAATAATTACATAGGTTACCTAATGTATTTAACTAGCAATATACCGTATTTTAAATGTTGGGTTAGAAAAGAATTTACTAATGGTCATGAACGAAACCACGGCGAATACATACATGGATTGGCGGTAGCAGTTACCACTATCCCTGATAGGTGTCTAAGTTTTCAGATTATTTTTTCTGGCTGCGAAGCTGGGATAAATAGTCAGCCTAATGTTCATGGTGGGGCAATGTGGGCAAGAATGCCAATCACTGCGTTGGTCGGTGATATCCCACTGGAGCAATGGCCTGACCGTATGCAAACGCATTTTGCACAACCGTGGGACTGTAGCTCATACGATCACGGGATAGTAAAGATACAAAGAGCGCAACCATCTCCTTGGTTATGCAAGATAAATAATGAGTTCCATACAGGACGATATTTGTTCACGGTTGATTATGCTGAAAGCGATGTATCAGAAGACCCATCCCAGCATAAGCAAAGCCATGTACTTATATTGACTGATGCTGGTAGGTGGACTGGAAATGTAGTTGCATTACCAAACAATCGTGTGCGAGTTACTAGTCCAGCCTACTGGGAGACTGGAGAAGGAGCACCCGATTTTAGACCAAGCCAATGGATACATTGTGCGGAGCAAGACGATTCGTACATGGACATGGAGCAAACTTTTAACAATCTTTATAAGGAATAATTAACATGATGAAACAGAAAATGATGGCTAATGGTGGAATGATGTCCAAGATGAAAGCGGGTGGCGGCAAGATGTCCAAGATGAAGCCCGGTGGTGGCATGAAGATGGCTGATGGTGGAAAACCAAAGACAGCAAACATGATGACTACTGGTTCATACAAATCAAAAGACAAAAAGTAAAGGGGTCACTATGCCAACAGCAGAAGAAATTGAAAGACTGAAAAAGTTAGCTGGTGAATCCCCAGAGGGCGCGGCGTTAATTCCTGTCTTTGATGCCAAAGGATACCTTCTTCGCTCTAAAATTGGAGTAGATAACGAGGCTTCAGCATCAGCAAGTCCACAAAAAACAAACAAAACAATTGTTTCTAAAGAAGAGCTTGATAAATCTGGTCTTAGCTTACGCGACTACTTGAACAAACAACGTGGACTTACCCGTCGGGCTGAACCAAAGAGTCCACTATCTACAGACGTTGCAACGATGGCTCAAGTTTCATCAAGCCAAGACTCTGCATTTAAATCTAATGAAGCTAATGAGACTAACGATAATTATGACAAATATCGTGACTTACCAATGAACAGATCGATCAGATTACTTAAACAATCTTTTGGGTATGCTGATGGTGGAGTCGTTATCAATATAAGTGATGGATTAGCGAGAGCATCTGGGAGTATGGTTCCTAATGAGCGCACGTATAACGGTGGACCCGGCGTTCGGTCTCGACAGGATTTCAAAAAATCATGATCAAGCGTGGTAAAGAAGAGTTTTCTGGATACAACAAACCTAAGAAAACTCCGAATCACCCAACGAAGAGTCATGTTGTTTTAGCCAAGTCTGGCGATGAAGTAAAGTTAATACGCTTTGGTCAACAAGGGGTTTCTGGTAGCCCAGAAGGTTCTGCCAGAAACAAAGCATTTAAAGCGCGTCATGCATCCAACATTAAAAAAGGAACCATGAGCGCAGCATACTGGGCAGATAAAGTTAAATGGTAACGAAGACAAATGGTAACGAAGACATCACCTAAGTCTAAGGTAAACGAAGCAGGAAATTATACAAAGCCTGAAATGCGTAAAAGGATATTTAATGAGATTAAGGCTTCCAGCGTACAAGGAACAGCGGCGGGACAGTGGAGCGCACGTAAAGCGCAGTTGTTAGCCAAGCGATACAAAGCGGCTGGCGGGGGGTACAAAGGTTGAAGGCTACTCAACAATCACTCAAAGACTGGAGTAACCAGAAATGGCGAACAAAAAGCGGTAAGCCATCGAGTAAGACTGGAGAGAGATACTTACCAGAAGCAGCAATCAAAGCTTTAACTCCGCAAGAGTACGCCGCCACTTCAAAAGCAAAACGTGCTGGCAAATCAAAGGGTCAGCAGTTTGTTAAACAACCATCAAAGATAGCAGCCAAAACTGCTAAGTACAGATAATGTTACTCAGCAAACCAGATAGACAGTTATTAGTTGCATTATCAGCACTTGAGTCTGATCCTAATTTCCAATTGGTTTTGAATTGGTTGTTTTCATCCCAAGAAGAACTTTATAAAAATACTTCGTACATAAAAGACGAGGTTCTTGTTCGATGGAATCAAGGGGCGGTGCAAGCCGTTATCGAAATAATTGAAGTAGTAATGAATTCTAGGCAATCGTTAGATCGTCTAAAGTAATTTCCTCGTTGAGGAAGTAGTCAGCCACACGGCTTACAGTGTGGCAATCCAAACGCACCGAAGATATGTGTCAATAAACCACATAGGCATTGACACGATACTGCGATATGCAAACAGGAGAAAGAATGTCTTTACCAAGAGCTGTACTTGAAGCAGAGCAACGTGCTGAAGAACTTCTTAAACAATTGAACGGAGCTGTAAAGCAAGAGTCATCACAAGATGAAATCCAAACTGCGGATACTTCATTGGAACAGGAACAGCCCACTGAGGTTGTTCCAGCGGAACAACAACTTGAAGCCTTTCCTTCCGAGCCTCAAAAAGAGGAAGATATTTGGGAGCAACGGTATAAGTCACTGCGTGGAAAATACGACGCAGAGGTTCCGAGAATGGCTGCAAGCAACAAAGAGCTTACCAGTAGATTGCAAAGCATTGAAAGAGAATTAGAAAAGGTTAAGACCTTTAAAGCGGTAACGAAAGACCCGCTCATTAAGCCAGAAGAAATTCAAGAGTATGGAGAACCCTTAGTGGATTTAATCCGCAGGGCTGCAAGAGAAGAAGTTTCTGCAAAAGATGCAGAAATTGAATCTCTAAAATCTACGCTTGAAAGATTTGAAGCTTCAACAACAAAGAATGCTGAGATCGATTTTTATGAGAGATTGAGAACAGCAGTTCCTGATTGGGAAGAATTAAATCGAGACAAAGATTTTCTGCAATGGCTTTCTGAATACGATGAGCTTTCTGGTAACCAGCGACAAGATTCTCTTGATGAAGCTGTAAGAAATAATGACGCTTTACGCGCATCACGTTTCTTCAACAAATGGAAAGACATCTCGACAAAACAGGCAGCAACGGTATCACGAAATTTAGAATCACAAATTGTACCTTCATCGACTAGAGTGTCTTCAACTCCAGCCGGTAAAAAGATTTGGAATCGATCCGAGATTGCAGATTTTTATATGAAGGCTCGAAAAGGTTCTATAACGGACAAAGATATGGTTGCTATTGAAGCAGACATCCATGCCGCACAATTAGAAAATCGTATTCGATAACTAGTGCCGCATGGTCATATTAAGGAGTATTTAACATGGCTGTAGGCGTAACCAATGGTTATTATGTAGCGGGTCAAACAACAAACTCGTATACAACAAACTTCATTCCTGAAATTTGGTCAGGCAAACTCCAAGTCAAGTTTTATCAATCTACCGTTCTTGGTGAGATCACGAACAATGACTGGGAAGGCGAGATCACAGGTCAAGGTGACAAGATTAACATTCGTACCATTCCAACAATCACTATCCGTGATTACACGAAAGGTTTGAATTTAACTAATGAAGTCCCTATCTCAACACCAACAACTTTATCTATCGACCACGGCAAATACTTTAGCGTTGTGGTAGACGATATTGATAAAGCGCAATCTGACCTTGCACTCATTGATATGTTTACCAATGATGCGGCACAGCAAATGAAAATTGCAATTGATGGCGCTGTTCTAAATGATATAAAAGGTGCTGCTGCTAACGCAAATAAAGGCGCAACTGCGGGTGCATCGTCTGCCAATATTAATCTAGGTACTGATGCAACACCGTTTAGCTTCAGCAAAGTAACTGCTCTTGATTGCATCCTGAATATGGGATTAGCTCTTGATGAGCAGAATGTTCCTGAAGATGGACGTTGGCTTGTTATTCCTGCATGGGCTGCTGCATTAATTAAAGGTTCTGATCTTCGTCAAGCTTACTTGACAGGTGATGATACTTCTATACTGCGTAACGGTAAACTTGGCATGATTGACCGTTTCACTGTCTATGTATCCAACAACCTACCAAAGACTGCGGATAATGATTACTACATCATGGCTGGTACACGCGATGCTGTTTCATTTGCATCGCAAATTACTGACGTAGAAACTCTACGTTCAACCTCGACATTTGGAAACATAATGCGTGGTTTGAATGTATATGGCTACAAAGTAGTTAAGCCAGAAGCACTTATCAACGCTGTAATTGTGAAAGCTTAATCGCCCACTCCTTCGGGCCTTTTTTGGGTGAGGGTTTAATTACTCTCACCCTTTTTTTATATGAATCCAAAATTAATGCGAAACACCAAAAACGGAAAAGTGGTTTTGTTTCATGCCGCCATTATTAAAGATATGCCGTGGTATGAGCCTATCGAGGATTCTGAAGAAAAACCAAAAAAGAAGAAAAATATAAATTGGAAGAAAGCACTTGAATCTAAAGCGCTTGAAGACATTTTAAGTAATAAGGCTTAATAAAATTATGGTGACCTGATGGCTACTTTTCAAAATGTAATAGATGGGGCCAGAGTTTTACTAAACGATTCGGACAAGGTTCGCTATTCAGATTTACTGTTATTGTCTTTTGCAAACCAAGCAGTTGCTGAGACAAAAAGAATTAGACCTGATTTGTTCTTTGGAACCTACAGTACAGCGTTAATCACATACATATTATCTGACACATTTCCTTTAGATAATGAATATCAACCGTACATACAAGACTACATTATTGGTCGTTCAAATAGTATTGATGATGAATACACATTAGATGGACGAGCTAGTGCATTTTTACAAAGATTTAAAAATGGGTTGATTGGCATATGAGTAAAACTTACGAATCTTTTTTTGATGAGGTAATGCCGTTCGTTCCGGGATGCACAACTGCGGTAGCTAAGACAGCTATACGAAATACAGTAATAGATTTTTGTGAGAAAACATTAATACTCCAAAGAGATCATGATCCGGTAACGGTTATATACAACATTATTGATTATGACTTTGAGCCGCCTACAAATTATTTAGTTTGTAAAATAATGAAGGCTTGGTACAAAGATACACAGTTACGGCCTGTAGCGCCTGACAGTATTTCATCGGCTCTTTTATATAACACTAGTTTTGCTAACGTAGTAAAACCAAATCAAGACCCAACCGTCTACACACAAAAAGACGAAAGAACATACTCAATCTATCCATTTCCAAAAGAGACTGTTGCTTCTGCATTGACTATGAGAGTTGCGTTGAAACCAACGCGGTCATCTACAACAATTGAAGATTCAATTTTTGAAGATTACGCAGAGGTTATAGGCAACGGTGCGAAATATAGATTGATGATGTCTCCAAACAAACCTTACTTTACTAATGGATTTAACTTATTTAGGGAATTGTACGAAGCTGGAGTAAACAGTGCTCGGCAAAATGCCAACAGAGGATTCGTGCGGTCTGATTTAAAAGTTAAATTCCCAAGGATATGAAATGGCAGAAAAGATTAAATTAGTACAGGGCGATTCTCTACCACAGATACAGGCAGTTATACAGGATGAAAGTGGGGTTGCTGTTGAAATTACTGGGGCAACTTGTTTATTAAAGTTTAGAAGAGTTGGGGATACAGTAATTTTAGCGACACTAACTGGGGCAGTTACTAATGGAGCTACTGGCGCGGTTGTATTTATTTTTGGCAATAATGATTTGAATGTTGATGCTGGTGATTACGAAGGCGAAATAGAAATAACATTTTCAAATTCATCTAAGCAAACGGTTTACGAAAAACTCAAATTTAAAGTTAGAGAAGATTTCTAAATGATTTTAAATTTGTTGGCTGTTATAACGTCCAGAGTTTTAAGTGCCGTTATTACTGTTGGTACGTATGTAAGACTTATTACAAGAACTGATTCGGTTACCACTACTGATTCTACAGTAAGTTCAATTGGTAAAGTTCTGAGCGATACCGTAACTTCTTTCGATTTAGAACAGAGGGAACTTTCAAAATCTTTTGCTGACGTGACTAATCCTACTGATGCACCATCTTTAGGAATATCTAAATTTAATTTTGATACTTTTTCTGCTTCAGATACTTCATTTATTGGAATAGAAAAATATTTTGAAGATGTTTTTGTTCTATCTGATTCTATAGTTTCTGCTTTTCCAATTTCTGTTTCTAATACTGACACTACGTCGTTTTCGGATGTGGTGAGTTTTTCCAATGATAAAGAATTATCTGAGTCATTAATTGTTAGTGATGCAAGTCAAATATTATTTACAACAGATAAAACTGAAACTGTAACTTTAGGTGATGTTGGAGTTATAGATTATGAAAAAGCATTTTTAGAAGTTATTACATTCTCGGATTCTGCAACTGGCTTTTTACAAAATTATGTAAGCGACATTTATTTTTCCGAGGAATATGTTGGCGAAGTTGTTTTTTAATTTTAGGAGATTCAAATGAATACAAATGATTCGCTATTTGCTTCGGGCAAAGTAAAAATTGTTTTGGCTGATGCTCAAGGTCGTATTAAAGATGATCGAGACATAGACAATCTTGTGGTAACTGCTGGTAGAACTTTTATTGCTTCTCGCATGAAAGATGCAACCTCAACTGTAATGAGCCATATGTCGTTGGGTACGGGAAGTACAGCCGCCGTTATTGGTGATACAGTCCTTGGTACTGAAGTTGCTGGTAGCCGTGTTGCTTTAACTTCTACGGTGGCTTCAACAAATACTATCGTTTATGTTGCGACATTTGGTTCTAATGTTGGTACTGGAGCGATTACTGAGGCTGGTATTTTTAATGCGTCATCTGCTGGAACAATGCTTTGCCGTACAGTTTTTGCGGTTGTAAACAAAGCCGCTGGTGACACAATGAATATTACTTGGACCATTACTGTTTCTTAACAATCATGACAACTATTACAACTAGGGTTACGGTTGCTACTAATGCCACAGTTAAAGGCTCTCCTCTTTCTAATGCAGAGGTAGATCAAAATTTTATCAATCTGAACGCAGGAAAACTAGAGCTTACTGGTGGGACATTGACCGGCGCAGTTACTGCGCGAGCTGCTAATGCAATCAGGTCTGAAGCTGCTGCCACACAGGATGCCGTTGTGGTGGCAGGCCGTGCTGGTGGCACGAGTTCATACGCCTCAACGATTACGCCAGCTACGTTATATGCTAATAGAACCGTCACGATCCCTGATGAAACATTCACTATCGGCTATCGGAATATCCCTGCGGTAGGCACTAAAACAGGCTCCTATTCATTAGCGGTAGGTGATGTTGGCAAGTATGTCCAACTAGGTTCAGGTGGCTCTATAACGATTCCTGATGCGACATTTGCTGAGGGTGATGTTATTAGTATTTTTAATAACACCACAGGCAACATAACGATTACTTGCTCGATTACGACTGCTTACATTGCAGGAACTGATACGGATAAGGCTACGCTGACGTTGGCAACAAGAGGTGTTGCTACTGTTCTATTTATTAGCGGAACTGTTTGTGTTGTCTCAGGGGATGTGACGTGACAGGCATTATGGCTATGTTGTTGGGTAGGGTTGATGCTGTAACCATCCCCCCCCCATCTGTTGAATACCTTGTTGTTGCTGGTGGTGGCGGCGGTGGTTGCGAGCGAGGCGGCGGAGGTGGTGCTGGGGGCTATCTTTATAATTCAGGTTTTTCAGTATCCTCCGGTTCTGCAATTACAGTTACCGTTGGTGGTGGCGGTAGTGGGGCTAGGGATGGAAATACCGGTGGAGGTAACTCTGGATTTGGTTCTGTTACAGCAATTGGTGGTGGGCGAGGTGGTGGTAGAAACCTTCCAGAAGGTGGCCCAACAATAGGAGGTTCTGGCGGTGGTGGAACTGCTAGTGGTGGCAGCGAAATCGGAGCGAATGGAACAAGTGGTCAAGGAAATGCTGGCGGAAATGGAATTTTTTCCCCCCCCTATGCTGCTGGCGGTGGCGGCGGAGCTGGTGGTGTTGGCAATAGTCGTGCCGGTGTCAATGGCGGGGCTGGTGGTGTTGGTGCATCTGCACAATCATCATTTTTAAGTGCTGCTGCCGCAGGGGTTAATGTTAGTGGAACCTACTACATCGCTGGTGGTGGTGGTGGATCAACTTATTTGGACGGAACTCTTATCCCACTGGGTGGGTCTGGTGGAGGCGGGAACGGCGGCAGAGAAAGGGTAACAGCCACAGATTCAACATCTGGGAGTGTAAATACGGGTGGTGGCGGCGGTGGTGGTAGAGATACTGAACCTGCTGCTGGAGCAGGCGGTTCAGGAATTGTAATTATCCGCTACGCAAACACATACGCTGCCGCAGCATCAACTATTGGTCTGCCAACCATTACTGTGTCAGGCGGCTACAGAATTTACAAATGGACAGGTTCTGGTTCAATTACGTTTTAAGGTAACACATGGCTCATTTTGCACAACTTGATGAAAACCACGTAGTGACGCAAGTTATCGTCGTTGACAACAACGAATTGATGGATAACGGCGTGGAGTCAGAAGCCAAAGGCATTGCTTTTTGTCAGTCGTTATTTCCAAACACAAACTGGAAACAGACTAGCTATAACGGCAACTTCCGTAAGAACTATGCTGGTATTGGCTACTCTTACATGGCAGCGCCTATTGATTGGTTTGCGCCTCCTCGCCCATACGAATCATGGAATCTTGATCCAGACACTTGCAAGTGGGTAGCACCAGTGCCGATGCCAACTGACGGCCAAATGTATTCGTGGGATGAGGAAACTCAAGCGTGGGTAGAAGTTACTACCGAATAAGAAAGGATGGATCGTGGACGATTTGGCGGCAAGATTGAATACTCATGAAGAAGTCTGTGCTGAAAGGTACAACGGCATATGGGCGCGTCTTAAAAAAATAGAGACTATTCTTATCGGTAGTGCTGGTGCAATCATTATGCTTCTATTGTCGCTCGTCTTTAAGGGGTAGAGCATTGATCCGCTTACCCTACTCGCTGCTGCACAGACCGCGATTGCGCTGGCGAAAAAAGGGTGCGCTTTATACAGGGATATTAAGGGTACAGCAGGCGAGCTTAAGGATGTACTCGACGATCTAAAAAAACAGTTTACTGCCAAGCATCCTAATCCAACCAATGAGGAGAAGCGGCAGTACAACGAGGAAGTGCAGCGTGTCCAGTACGTTGCAAAGAAAGACCCAAACGAAGCACTCGGCGAAGTTGGGGAACATCTAGGTAAATTCTTAGACGCATACGATTCTATTGAGAAGTTATTTTTAGAAGAAGAGCGTGAATCCAAAAAAGTATACAAAGGCGATGAGTCGATAGGTCGCAGAGCTTTGCGCAGAGTATTGATACGCAGCAGACTATCTGCTTTGTATGCAGACATACGAACTGAGATGACCTTTAATGCACCCGCAGAACTTGGTGATTTGTGGACACGATTTGAGAAGATGTGGGAGCAGATCAATGAAGAACAGAAGATAGCTCACGCAGAAGAACTACGATTGTTAAAAACAGCAGCCATTAAACGCAGACGTATGATTAGAGAGTTTAAGGAAAATGCGACATGGTTTGGCGCGGTTCTGTTCGTGACACTATGGTTAATAAGCCTACTGATAATGCTAAAGATGAGCAAGACGACAACATCCCTTGGGTACTACTAATTTGCTTGATATCTATGGTGCTTACGCTTGCTATTGCTTTGCCACTAATTGGGTTGGCAATCATGGACGCAAACAATGCAACCAATGCAGCCATAGTTGAGATAGATCGTATGCGCAGAATACGTAACTTGATGCTGCGTGAATTACAGGAAGACAAAAATGCTAAATCTGAACCAATTGAAACAACTACTACCAACAAATAAGTATGTTGATCATTGGCATCATGCACTAGAGCAGTTGTTCCCTGACTACGAAATTAACACACCTAAACGGATAGCTGCGTTCGTAGCTCAGTGTGCTCATGAGTCAGGAGGCTTTAATGTGCTCAAAGAAAATCTAAATTACAAGGCTGCATCACTTCGTAAGATATTCCCCAAGTACTTCCCTACCGATGAATTAGCCCAACAGTATGCATCTAAGCAAAATAAGCAGGAAGCTATAGCATCGAGGATATATGCCAACCGCATGGGAAATGGTGATGAAGCTAGTCTAGAGGGTTATAAATTTTGCGGACGCGGGTTGATCCAGCTAACCGGAAAATTTAATTATCAATCTTTTGCTGATTCATTAGAGATGAGCATTGATGATGTACCAGAATATTTAGCCACGTTCGAAGGAGCCAGTCAGAGTGCTTGCTGGTTTTGGGAGACTAACAATCTGAATCAGTGGGCAGATAAATCTGACATTTTTACATTAACCAAACGGATTAATGGGGGTTTAATTGGGATCGAAGATCGCAAGAAACACTATGAACATGCTCTTCACGTGTTGGGTTCTTAGTTTGTTGGTTGGATGTAACGAAATGTATCGGTATCCGTGTCAAGACCCGAACAATTGGGATACAAAAGATTGCAAAAAACCCTTTTGCTCTGCTAACGGAACATGTCCTGAAGATTTACAACACTATGAAAAAGATAAAACTGGGAATGTTGTTAAGACACAAATCCAGCGTGGAGAATGCAAATGATTAGACTAATTTTTTCTGACGAAAAATATACAACAGAAGAATTAAATGCTCGACTAAAGTTTTTCATTGGCATCATTCTTGGGCTTACGCTATTTGGTATTGTGTTTGTTGTTTTATACAGCTTAATTTTTGTCACTCAACCGATGAATGGGATGAGTCCAGTTGATAATAAATTTTTTGAGTTGATTATTCCTATTGCCACATTTTTGACTGGAACATTATCGGGAATTATGCTGGCAGGTGACGACAAAGATTTGCAATACAAAGCGCTAGAAGCAGCCAATAAACCATATACGCCGCCAACGCCGCCAAGCGCGCCAACGACTGTGGCTAAGCGCACTGAGCCAACGATTGAGCCAGTAGCAGCCGCACCAATAATTACAGGCTTTGGTGGTAAACCAGCGCCACCTGCTGCACCACAACCGGAGATTTAATAATGTTTAAATTGCTTTGTTTCCGCATGTTCGTAACTGTTGTTGCGTGTATTTTTTTAATTAGTCAAGTTTATGCTGGTGGTGAGATGAAGAAAGTTTGCCACGAAGAAAAAGGTAAGCAAGTATGTAAGACCATTAAAGTTCATAAAAAGCTAGAAGGCGCTACTAAAGTTCCATCTAAATGAACCCTTATTTCATCGCTGGAACTGTTTTAGCGGTTATTTTTGCTTATGGTGCTGGACACTACAAAGGTGACGTAGCTGGGCAAGCTAAGATTCAACAAGAGTGGGACAAAGAAAAAACTAAACAGTTAGCAGCCTACGCACAGGCACAAGAAGAAGCAAGACTCCGTGAGCAAGAACTTCAAGATGGAGCCGTTAAGTTACGACAGGAGAAGGATCGTGAGATACGAGAAATTAATGCCCGTGCTACTGGTCTTCTTGCAAGCTTGCAGCACCGTCCAGAGCGTACCTCTCAAGCAAGTGGAGTGTCCACGAATACCGGAGCTTGTGCTGGAGCGAACGGAGCGGAACTGGCAAGGGGAGATGCAATCTTTCTTGCGGGGTACAGTGCCGACGTCGCAAAGCTCCAAGCAACCCTTGACCTCTGCATCTCCCAATACGAATCAATAAAGAAACGAAACTAATTTTTAGAAAAATATAATGAATATTAAGATTGATGATTTTGCCGGTATGGTTCCATCATTAAATAAATTTAATATGGAGCAGCGCTATTCTCAGCAAACAGTAAATGCGAAATTAATGTATGGAAATTTAACTCCATACAAGATACCAAGAACAATAATTACACCAACAAAAGCTGGTGTTAAAAAAACTATTTACCGATGGGGTGAGGATTTAACTGATGAAAGTACGTACTGGTTTGCATGGACAACAGACGTTGATGTGGTACGTGCGCCAATAGACAACGATGTCACTGAGCGCACTTATTTTACTGGTGACGAGTATCCTAAAAAGACAGATAGTTCACTGTACTCAGCAGGTGGCACAAATTATCCGATGAATGCGTATAAGCTTGGGGTCCCTGCTCCCGCTACTGCGCCGTCTGCTACCGTTTCAGGCGACCCTGACAATGAGACCGATGTTGCATTGAGTGTGGCATACGTGGTGACGTATGTAACCAGTTGGGGTGAAGAGTCAGCCCCGTCAGGACCAACAGAAGTTGTTTCCTACAAAGAGGGTCAAACGGTCAACCTTACCTCCATCCCTGTCGCTCCAGAGGGGAACTACAACGTAACGTTTAAAAGGCTTTATAGATCGAATTCTGGCTCTAAAGGGACGGCATACCAATTCGTAACTGGAATAGGTTTAGGAACAACTTCCTACGCAGATAGCAAGAAATCAATAGAGCTTGGCGAGACGGTGGCTACTTGGGGATGGTCAGAACCACCAAACGATATGAAGGGATTAAAGCTACTAGCTAATGGTTTTGCAATTGGGTTTTTAGGAAACACACTCTACCCTTCAGAACCATTTGCTTTATATGCATATCCAGAAGCTTATCAAATATCAACAGAGTACCCTATTGTTGGTATTGGGGTATTTGGTCAATCAGCTTTTATAGGCACAAAAGGTATCCCATATGTGCTGACGGGTTCTGACCCATCAACTCTATCCATGACAAAGCTAGAAGCAAATCAGGCTTGTGTATCTAAACGAAGTATTGTGTCAATGAATGGCGGTGTAGTTTACGCATCGCCAGATGGATTGTTTCTTGTCAATTCAGGCGGGATAACTCCATTAACGATGAGTATAATATCAAGAGATGATTGGCAAACATATAAGCCAGATTCAATTCATGCATACGAGATTGATGGTAGGTACATTGCGTTTTACGATAACGGAACTACTCAGGGTAGTTTAATCTTTAATTTGTATGGTGAAACCCCCAGCTTCTCAACTTCAACTGTTTATGCTACTGCTGGGTTCTCAGATCGTTTAAGAGATGCTTTGTATCTTGCAATAGGTACAGCAAATAACAGCACAAATACAATTGCTCGATGGGATGATGGCGCATCTAATTTGACGTTTTCTTGGAAATCAAAAAAGTTTCGTGCTCCTCGCCCAATAAGTCCGTCTATTGCAAAGATTGAAGCAACTGGTTACCCAGTTACATTTAAAATGTATGCGGATAATGTGTTGCAATTTACCAAAACTGTCTCAAGTAAAAATTCGTTTAGGATTCCTGCTGGATTTAAAGCTCAAACATTTGAATTTGAATTTGAAGCAACTACACAAATTGATAGGTTTAACATCGCAGAAAAAGTAAATGAATTGAAGGTTATGTAATGGCTGACATAACAGTACAACTAAACGACATTGGTTTATTTCTAGGTGAGAGCAACCCGCCAGCAGGAGATGGTCCTAATACACCGGCACTACCTGTAGCTAATTTAGATTTGGCATCTATCAAGTCGTTGGTAGACAAGATTAAAGAAATTATTGAACTGCGCGAAGGTGTTCGTGGAAGTAAGTTTGATCAAAATATAACGTGGAGAAGTTTGTTTCAGTCTGGATTAACTAAGGTTACTCTTGATGGGGTTTCATATTCTGCTGAAACAGCTACGCCACTTGGCTTAATAACTAATACAGATTACACGACACCACCAAATGTTACTAATGTTACTGGTAGCGCTGGATTAGCTATAGCCCTGATTTCATGGGACTTACCAAATTATTCTAACTTTGCATACGCAGAAGTTTGGAGATCAGCAACCGATCAAATAGGAACAGCCGTATTAATTGGTACAACAACATCAATAATTTATACCGACTCAATAGGCGCAACCAGCATCACGTATTACTACTGGGTAAGGGTTGTTTCTCAAAACAATATTATTGGTCCATACAATGCAATTAATGGTGTCGCCGTTACGACAAGCACTGTTAACTCTACTAATATAGCTGACGCAGCAATCACGACGGCGCATATTGGTTTACTGGCTGTTGATAATGCACGGATAGCGAATAGCACGATATCTGGTGCAAAGATTGCAAATGCAACAATCACGACGGCGAATATTGGTTTACTGGCTGTTGATAATGGACGGATAGCGAATGGCGCGATATCTAGTGTAAAGATTGAAGATGCTGCGATCATAAACACAAAGATTGGAGTTGCAGCGATTAAAAGTGCGAATATTGAAGATTCTGCAATTAAAAGTGCGAATATTGAAGATTCTGCAATTATAAACACAAAGATTCAAAATGCTGCAATCAGCACTTCAAAGATTGAATATGCAGCTATTACTGAAGCGCTTATTGAAGACCTTGCAGTCTCGGAAGGAAAGATTCAAACTGCCGCAATCACCACTGCAAAGATTCGTGATGCGAATGTCGAGTACCTGAAGATTGCCGATCAAGCTGTAAGTATTACTGCATTTACTAGCGGTACGGAATTGACCATTACAGTGCCAACCGGAGGAGCAGATGTTTTTATTACCGGATTCGTAAGTTCCGTGCAGACTCAAGCGAGCTACACAGTAAAATTCATTTATATTAAGCAAGATAGCGTACAAAAAAGTAAATCAATCTTAAACGTATCTAATGTGGTTAGTATTGGTGATGTGTTTGGCAACGTCTACTCATTTGTCTATTATGGCTCTGCATCTGTCATCTATCGCACTTTTTTGGTTGATGGAACATACACGTTCACAATTACAAGTGACGCTGGCATTTCGCTTTCTGCGATTACGGCTCAGATATTGAGGAGATGATCTGATGTTGTACTTAGTGCATACGCCAAATGGAGAAATTATTCGATGCGGAGTTGTACCGAAAAATTGGGTGAATCAGCAAGCTTCAGGTGATGAATGCTTATTGACTGAGGATGATGTTTCTCCAAGTTCTATCCAGCAGGTCATCGACCAAGGAAACAAGGAATTTTATGTAGAGCAACGTGAGATTTTTCTAATCCCACCCAGTCCACATGAGGGCTGCACTTTTAACTATCAGAAAAAACTATGGGACGCGCCGTCACAAATTGCGATTGAAGAAATGCGCTCTATGGCTGCACAGAAGATTAATCAAGCGCGGTTAAAAATGGAGGCTCTAGGTTTTGAATACAACGGAAAGCGGTTTGACTCCTCAGCTATCAGCCAGCTTCGTATCAATACGGCGGCATTTTCAGCGCTTGGTAATAAGTTGTTCGAAGTTGACTGGAAGCTTGCAGACAACAGCTTAATAAAGCTAGATGCTTTGGAAATACAACAAGTAGCGCAAGCTATGTGGACTTATCTTTCGGATTGTCATACCCAAAGTCAACAGTTCAAGCATCGTCTATCAGAAGCCGATACTTCTTTGGCAATAAATTCTGTGTTGTCAGATGTTGAACACTGGACGCATTTTTCACCGACCCTGACCCAAATCCAATCAGATAATGTTTAACCCTTACATCTTTAGATTAGCAGAATTGCTCTCTGAAGATTTTTTTTTGGTTGATTCGGTTCCAATTAATACTTATTTGGCTGCGTTAGAAAAATGCAGAACACGCCCTATTTTATATAACAATGAACAAGTGGGTGGTGCAGTTATGAATGAAAACAAATTTCATTTGGCTGTATTACCAAAGTACAGAGGGTTGGTCGGGAGAGAAATTTTAAAAGCTTGTGAATGGGGATTTGCAATGTACAACCCTTTCATTGCAATAGTTTCTGCTTCTAATACTAATGCATTGAAATTAATAAAGCGATACCAGTATTCGGTTGTTGGTGGGCTTAATAACAATTTATTTTTTATGATTACTAAAAGAGGTAATTGAAATGTCAGATGGTTCACTTGGTGGTTTTTTTAGAGATTTGTTATTTGGGCCAGCTCCATCACCACCTGACTATTCGGCACTTGCTGAGTCTAACAAAGAAATAGCACAGTTGTACCTTCAATTTGCGAGAGACCGTGAGACGCAATTATCTGAAGATAAAAAACGAGTACTAGATATATTAGACGAGGCAAATACACAAACTAGTTGGATATCTACAAACGAAGATACCAGAGCGCAAGCGTATTACGATGAATATGTTGATAAGTTTCAACCTATTGGTAGGAAGTTAGCGGATGAGGCAAAAAATTTTAGTAGTTCAGCGGAGCAAGAACGTATTGCCGCTGTTGCTGGAGCCGATATAGCCCAAGCTTTTACAAATGTAGAGGGACAATCTATACGGGGCGCAGCTAGGTACGGTATTGCTAGACCCAATGCCAATGCATTTCGTGCTTTGAATAACCAAATGATGGCTAATAAGGCTGCTGCTATTGGTGCTGCTCAAACAAATGCTAGGTTTGCTGCCCGTGACAAAGGAACGAACCTATTAACGAGTGCAGCAAATGTTGGCAATCGACTTCCGGGATTTTCACAAGTGTCTAGCGGGTTAAGTTTAAACGCAACTAACTCTGAAGTAAACAATACCAATCAAACGCAGCAAAATATAAACCAAGGCTATGGAATACCTAATCAGTATTTAACTGGTGCAGTTGGATCGAATAATGCATCTGCAAATATATTAAACACTGGCTTCCAAAATGCACAAAGTAACTGGCAAATACAAGGTCAGCAAACAGGGGCAATACTGGAAGCTGCTGGATTGGGTTATGCATATAGCGCTGATGGTCGTTACGTTGGGGAGGTGGTTGGTGAAGGAACAGGAATCTCTGACGATATACCAGCCATGATATCCAATGGAGAGTATGTTATCCCGGCAGATGTAGTGAAAAGAAAAGGTGTTGAGTTTTTTGACAAGCTACTGGATAAGTATCACATGCCAGCGCAAGAGCAATATCGAAAATACGGAATTAAAGGAAGAGCATAATGGCTAACCCATATAGTTTTGTGAGTGGTTTTCTTTCTGCAAAACAACTTAAAGATGTAAAAGAGTATAGAGATAAAGCTATAGAAGTTGAAATACAAAAAGGTGATATTGAAAAAGCCTATAGACATGGGATTCTGGGACCATATTATGAGGCGCATACAGA
>SXGS01509101.1_pt1 | contig 28532 bp, 21 predicted proteins | sample 3174681 | NCBI WGS metagenome assembly SXGS01 (sample SAMN11356861, study PRJNA531348) | freshwater metagenome | isolation source: freshwater sample F1-80 | place: China: Fuxian Lake, Yuxi | collected 2017-12-25 | reverse complement strand
GATTTTCACTCCAATGCGCTAAACCTCGCCGCAATGCACCCTACGCTTTCGGCACTAACCAATCCCCTTTTTTCCGTTAGCCCAGTGGCTAGAAATTCCACTTGCCGTTGAACCAAGACATGCAGTAGTGTTGTCAGAAGGTCGCCCCCGTGATATTTTGCCCTTTTTCTCTAGCCTAGTCGCGCGTTTCGCAAGTATCTGGTACCGTGTCGCCATACCGCAAAAGGGATTTGTTGCGGAGATGAATCGAGATCAATTTAGGGAACGAGTACTTTCAGAAATCGAGGGAGTGTACCCGCGCGCCTTTGGTAGGGAATCACAGCTAAGTCTGGTCGCCAAAATTCCTGCGTCGACGAGTGTCGGTCGACGGGTAGGACCGAATGTTGCGGTCGAACATTCCTATACTGGTATCGATATCACGAATGTTGAAGATCTACTCAGTCTAGAAGATTTCCAATTTGTTCGCTGCTGCTATTTGGCGCTATTGAATCGAGATCCGGATGAGATTGGTTTTCAAGCGAATCTCAATACACTGCGCAATGGTACAGTAGACCGATTGGGATTGATTCGCGTTTTTCGCGAATCGCCCGAGGGAAAAACCGTTAAGGCCAAATTGAAAGGGCTGCGCAGCATCACGCTTTTGCGAAAGCTCGAACGAATTCCCTTGATAGGGCCTGGCATTCGCCTTTTGGCCGACCTAGCCAGAGTTTCCAAACTACGGCAGCGCATTGAACAACTGGAATCACGAGTCGATCGCACAACCACTCTCATCCGAGGGTCGGAATCACCCAACGACGAAAGCACCGATCAATTTGACTACGATCAGTTCTATTTGGAGTTTGAGAACCATTTTCGCGGAGATCGGGAAACGATCAAGACGCGACAGAGCTTCTATATCCCGATTGTGCAGGAATTGCGCCGCTCTCTTGGCAAGTATCCAGTCCTGGACATCTCATGCGGTAGAGGTGAATGGCTTTGTTTGCTAAAAGAAAATCAAATCGAGGCGGAGGGAGTAGACATCAATGCTGCTTCATTAGCAGAGTGTCGCATTCGGAATTTGAATGTACGCCACAATGATGCGTTTCGTTTCCTGGGTGATATTGAGGACGGTACATATTTGGTTGTGACTGCCTTTCATTTCGTAGAGCATTTGCCCCTTACATCAATGATCAAATTAGTAGATGAAATTCGACGTGTGCTGATTCCTGGCGGCAAGATTATCTTGGAGACACCCAATCCATCAAATCTAAATGTTGGAGCGCATACGTTTTATCTTGATCCAACACACAGAAACCCGCTTCCTGACGCACTTCTAAAATTTATTGTATCGCAGCGCGGATTTACCGATGTTGTTTCGCAGGGACTTCAGGCTCCGGAGGAAAGGAATGTCTTTAAGAATTTTGAAGGAGCAGAAGTGCTCAATAGGCTCTTATTCGATTGCCAGGATTATTGCGTCATAGGGACTAAGTAATGAAGCGAGTGGCGGTGTTGCACGCCCAGGTGCCGTTTCAATGGGGTGGTGCAGAAGCATTGGTTGAAGGATTGGTAAAGGCCATCAATCGTGAGCTACTGGGCGTGCGCGCCGAGCTTGTACAATTGCCATTCAAGTGGTACCCGGAAGAACAAATTTTAGCAGATATTATGGCTTGGCGATTGCTTGATTTATCACAAAGTTGTGGTGAACCAATTGATTTAGTAATCGGTACCAAGTTTCCGAGCTACGCTGTAAAACATGCGAAGAAGGTACTTTGGCTGGTACATCAACATCGTGTTCTATATGACCTTGAAGGGGGTGAGTATGATAGGCTTATTCTCTCAGCACAAGATTTGGCGATTCGCAATAAAATACGTGAAGTGGATGCGATGTTAATTGGAGAATCGAAGGGAATCTACACTATATCGCATACTGTTAGTGAGCGCCTTCTGCGATTTAATCGTATAGCCAGCAAACCGCTTGCTCCACCTTCTCCGCTGGCAGATAAGATTAATCCTGGAGCATATGGCGATTATATTGTCTGCATTGCACGAATTAATCGGCTTAAGCGTCAACACCTGCTGGTCGAGGCGTTGGTCCATTGTTCTCGGGCCAAGGCTATCATCATCGGTCATGGAGACGATGTTTACCGCGCGGAATTGGAAGAGAGGATAAAGTCCCTGCAGTTGCAGCAGCGTTGCCAATTGGTTGGTTTTGCTGAGGAGAAAGTCCTGCTGAACTACCTGTCCGGGGCGCGTGCAGTCTTTTATGCCCCACATGACGAAGATTATGGATATGCGGCAGTCGAAGGTTTTTTGGCTCAGAAGCCACTAATTACTTGTGCTGACAGTGGAGAAGTACGTCGATTTGTGGAAGTGACGCAGAGTGGTTGGGTTGCTGAAAGCGACCCGTTGTCGATATCCAACGTATTGGAGAAGGTGATGCTAATGCCCGACAAAGATCTTCATCGCGTTGCAAGTGCTGGTTACGCCATGGCGAAAACCGTTAATTGGAAAAATGTACTCGAAGAGATTGTGGTGCCGTTTCTATGAGACTTGCACTCGTTACTCCCTGGCCGGACGATCGCTCCGGAATTGCCGATTATGCTTTTTCGTTGGTCTCTGGATTGTCCCATCCTTCGTTGCATATTACCGTATTCACTAAAAGTTCCCAGCCGGTCGCATTGAACGGTGTCAGCTTTGTCAATGACAATCACGAATCTTGGGATCTTCGACATTTCGATTTGGTAGTCTATCAATTTGGAAATAACGTAGACTATCACGGTTACATGCTCGACCTGCTGGAAAAGTTTCCTGGTGTCATACATCTGCATGATTTTGTGCTGCACCATTTGCTTGTAGGTCATGCTGAAAATCGCAGCAAACTGCCCGCTTATCTTGAAATCGTGACTCGTTTGTATGGAAGCGCTGTCGGTTTGCAGGCCAAGCGGAGTCTCGGTAACGAGATCCCTTTTTGGAGGCGAGGCGACATAATACGCTACCCTCTTTGCGAAAAGGTTTTGGAGCAAGGTTGTGGCTATATTGTCCATTCTCGATTTGTTCACGATGAAATTCGCAGACGACTTCCGGAGTTGCCGGGGATCATAATTCCTCAGACCTATCCAGACGAACCGCATACCGTCAGCCCGTGTCATCTGGGCGAGTTTTGGATCGGAGTTTTTGGGCACATACATCCCAACCGCTGTGTAGATGTATTGCTCAGAGCGTTACAGCAAGTTAGCTCCGACGGTCGTACGATCGTTATTCGCTTGGTGGGGCCATGTATCGAGAACACATACCTCGAAACTCTTCAAGAGATCGTGGAGCCATTAGAGGGACGAGTTCGATTGGATACGCTAGGTTATACTCCGCATCAGCAGTTTCATGATGAAATCGCCGCTTGCGATGTTTGTGTCGCGCTCCGAAATCCAACGCTGGGAGAGACGTCGGCTGTTGTAACCAGGGCGATGAAGCTTGGTAAGCCAACAATCGTTACACGTGCAGGATGGTACGGAGAACTGCCAGAATGTGTCTTGAAAGTCGATCCGGGGCCGGACGGTGCCGATGAGCTTTCGGGACATCTAAATCGACTTCTTCACAATAACGAGTTCCTTGCCGAAATCAAACATCGCACGGCGCAGTTTGCGAGAAGTGCTTACGATTATTCACGTGTTTCAAGGCGCTATGTTGATGCTATTTACGCATTCTACAATTTTCTCCATTCGAGCGCGAGTAGGCGAGCTGATCAGTATTTTCTCGTGGACCCATTGGTGGACGCTTTTGCAGACCTTAACCTTGTTTCCCCTAACGACGATCTGCGAATTCGAGATTTCGTTTATCGCAAACTAGACGTGTGCTTCTCTGGTCAAGTTTCCGGCCGCTCTATAAAATCAATTTGATGAGACAGTTCGACTTGCGGGAGTGTCATCAGTTGAGTGAGCAATTGCCGCATGCTGGTTTCCCACGAGATCAGCCATGAATGGTGAGTAGGTTTTGGAGAATTGGGTATTTCGCCCGCGGGGCTTTCTATCAAAATATCTTTTGATGGTGCTAAATCGTCGGTGTAAAAAGTGGATTGTGCGTGCTGTTCGATTAGCTGGGCCAAATCGTGAACATCATCTTTCGCAAAGAATTCGCAGTTATCGCCGCCGACTTCGCGATGCACTGGGATATCGCTTGCAAAGACTTTTTTTCCAAATCGTAGCGCTTCGACAATCGTCAATCCGTATCCTTCTGCTAGTGATGGGCAAATGACTGCCGTTGCATGTTGGTAGCAGGCTGCGAGTTCTCGGTCATCCACGTCGGAGACGTGAAATAGCCGTGTGCCCATCATTTTGTGACTCTGCCAACGAGCAACTACTTTCTCAAACAGCCATCCCAATCGTCCAATGATCAACAGGCACACATCCGAGCGCTGCCATACCAATTCAAACGCGTCCAAAACTAGAGCGTGATTCTTGCGCGGCTCAATGGTGGAGACAACCAAATAGATCGGCCGTCCTGTATCGAAGACGTTTCGAAGGCTCTGGCGAACCGTCCAGCCGGAATGTCCAGCAGGGGTTGTAGCATCAAAATCGCAGCCCAACTGAAATGAACCGATTCTCGGATATTCCGTCAACCCTGGATTAGCTTTGATATAAGCCCGTAGATCCGCCGCCACCGAGCGAGAAATGGTGACGATTAGATTTGCATTCTGGCAAACATTGCGTAGGTAAGTTGAAAAGACTCTGCCGAACTCAGGACCAAAATACTCGGGGTGCTGAATGCCAATGAGATCGTACACTATGAATACGATAGTTACTCCTCGCGCTTTGGCCAATCGTACTCCTTGCCAGATCCTTTTGGTTGCCCAGTATCCGTCGGGCAATAGCAAGATATCATGGGGACGAATTCGAACGCACCGCGCTGGGAGAGATAACCAGCGATAGACCAATACAAAAACAGACGCAATTGCTACGGGCAGAAAAAAGCAACCTAATTTTCCGTCTTTGGGAGCAATAAATTGCGCCATCGGTTTAGGAAATAGGCTCGCGCAATAGCGATAACGCTGCGGCAACCAACTGGAAAAATATTTGCGAAAACGGCGGTAATCCCATCGTACAAGTCCCAATTGTTTCGATGCGAGTTGGAAACAACCGTCTCGAAAGACCACTGCTTGAGCGTCGATGTTTTGCTCGAGAGCGATTGGCGGCATGTTCGTTGCCACTTTGTCGACAACTCGTGCCACGCCAGCCTTCAGCGGCGAGTCAATCGTAAATGTCATGTCGATCCAAATTCTCGCCTGAGCGGTCGGTAACTGGGAAGTAGATTCAGTAGACTGACTCAAGCCGTTTTGCATTGTTTTAGGATCGATCCGCTGCATGCGAAATCTGGGTCTCAACTGAGGCTAGTTGTTTCGACGAACTGCCGCGGCCCATTTCGTACTTCGCCATAGGAGCACAAGGAGGGAATTGATACACTTTGTATCGCAATAGGGCATGGTATGAGAACGCGAAATCGATTGGAACCTGTCCCAAAATAACTTCCTGGAATTGCGGCATCACCAATGAACGAAAGTGAGTTAGGCTTGCAGTTTATCAACATCCTGTGCTAGCAATGGCGAGTCTCAACTGTATATCTTGACAAGCTGAAGGCTTATCCCACTTCGGAACGAGGCATTGGATTGGCAGGTTTTGGCTTGGCGTGACGAGCCGAAGGGTTTGCCCATGACGACGTTTTCAGAAGGTGGAAATTGTTTTTTTGTGCGTAGTTGCGGACATAAATTATGTTGCATACTCGGGAATTGATTGGTTCCATTACGGCGTGGTGTGCAAGGCCAAATTTGAAGATATTTCGGCGCACCAAACGCAAGAAGATTTCGAAGGCCAAAATCAGGATTCGCGAATTTCCTCGATTGATACCTTCACTCCATCTGTCCGCGGAAGCGAAAGGAGCCATTCAACACACTGTTTGCAAGCTCTGCACACACGCAGATTTGGATTCAGCGGTATTTCGAAAATGGACGCAGTTGCTCGGCGAAACTTGGAGACAACATCGAAAACTCTGGGAGCTTGCATACATTTGCGAATCGCTGGAGCAGCGAGGCATGTTGATGCCGGGGAAAAAGGGACTAGGTTTTGCCGTCGGCATCGAGAAGCTGCCCAGCTTTTTCGCCAGCCGTGGATGCGAGATTTTGGCGTCTGATTTACCGGCAGAAGACGAGCGAAACAAGGTATGGGCGGAAACTGGTCAATGGGCTCCCAGCCTGGACGCACTCAATCAATACGGGCTGTGCTCAGTCTCCAAATTCAACGAACTGGTCAAATTTCGCCCAATCGACATGAATACTATCCCCAGCGATGTCACTGGTTTTGATTTTACTTGGTCGACTTGCTCGTTTGAGCACTGTGGTTCACTTGAACTGGGGCTGAAGTTTTTGGAACGCCAATTGGATTGTCTTGTGCCAGGTGGAATCGCTGTGCACACGACTGAGTTTAATTTGTCGTCGAACAGCAAAACTCTGACCAATGGAACCTGCGTCATTTATAGGCTGAAGGATATCGAGAACATCATTTCAAAAATAGTGGCCATGGGGCATCATGTTGAGCCGCTCGATCTAGATCCGGGCGATCATGAGTTGGATAAGTTCGTGGACGGAAAACCGTATTCCAGCGAACCTCACTTACGACTGGATCTCAAACACTTTGCGGCGACATCGATCGCACTGATTATTCGCAAATCGGCATCAGCAAACTAGCCTGCGCGCAAATGTAAGTCGGTTGCTCTCGGCCGTCCATGAGTGTGCACTATTTTGCTATCGGTTTGGGCCAATTCAATTTTTCGTGTAGGAATTCGTATGTCCGTTTGCCGTTGATCGTGTGGGGGCCGACGAACCACTCGATTTCACAATCGTGGGGCTGGTGGAGTTTGGTAGCATAGAGGTTTCGAACTCTGGCGAATTCGAAGCCAACGCGATCGTCTGGGGCAACGCCGTCAAAGTGGCCGCGTTCGACCATAAATGGGCGCGGCGCGATCAAAGTCGCCATCTCAGCGTAATTGAATTTCGTTCCTAGATCAAATTCAAAGATCTCGTACTCGCCAGTCCAGACGTAACTGTGGGAACCATAGGTGGTGGCATTCTTCCATACCCAGTCATTAAAGTCAGCGGAGCAAATCGACAAACAATACTCGGGTACCAACGGCGGGATGCGCATCGCGCTCTTGCCACCATACGATAGCCCATAAAACGCGATGCGACTGGGGTCGACATACGGCAACTGTCCGAGCCATTGAACAATTTGCTGGTGCTGGGGAATAATCGTGGAAAACAGAGTCTTACCGAGCAAGTAGCTCTTTCGCTGCAATGAACGAAAACGATCCTTGAAAATATACAGATTCTGCGGCGCGAACGAAATGAATCCACGTTCCGCAAGTTTGGCCGCCACGTCGTGGTACGCGGGATGGTCCCCATCGATCACATCTTGAGGGCGTCCTTCCAGTCCGTGTTGAAAGACAACGCACGGACGTTTTTCGTTGGCTTTCAAGTCCTTAGGTACCAGCAGGATGCCGTAGGCAATCACATCGGGAAACACGTCGAGAACGACTTCGTAACCGGTCCACGTGGGCTTGTCATACAGTTTGCGGGAACGCGGTTGAGCCGGCAGCAGTGGATCGCCCCACCATCCGATGACGTGGTCGCGGAAGTAATCTCGATACGGTTCGACTTTCGTGGAGAACTCTTCTTTCTTAGCGTCGGTCAGCGGTTTCCAGTAAGCGGCGCGTTCTGCAGCAACTGCATTCAGCAACCTTTGTAAGTATCGTTCCCACTTGAGCAACGTGACGCGTCTTCGCTCGTCGCGCGAAGCTGCTAGTTCACTCCGAATCACCGCAGGTTCAAACTGACTCGGTTTGGTCGCCCCGATTACCTTCAAAGCAGCTTCCATGGCGGCCAATGAACAGCCAACTGATTTCGAAGCAGCCGGCGCTGGCTCGATCCAGATGAGGCGGTCCTCAAGTTTCCAAGGTTTGAGGTGCTGAACGGCGGTTTCATATTCTTGGCGAGCGAATTTGGAATCGGGACTCGATAATTTCCCAGGCGCGCCTCCTTGACCAGCCAATTCTACGATCGGGCCGGCTGTCGGGTCGATCACCAGATAATTGGGCGCGACCAAGGACGCTAACTGTGCGTCGCCTCCGAAATTCAAGAGACCAAAAACATTGCGATGGATGGGCTCCTGCCAAAGATTTTCGCGCGGCTGAAAATGTCCTGAAATACATGTGACATCCACATTCGTATCGGTTGCCGCATGATAGAGCGCCAGCCAACCTCCTTCTCCCCATCCGGCAACCATCAGCGGCAGATTCGCTTCGTTCAAGAACTTTGTAGCGGCACGGATTTCTTGGAGCTGTAAACCGATGATATGCCTGCCCAGTTCGAACGCGCTGCGATACAGGAACTCTTGATCTGTGAGCAACGTGCCACTTCCGGCGCGCCTGGATTCTACTTGCCGACTGATGACGCTGGGCACGATTACTCGCCCGCCGGCCGCCGCGAGATAGCAAGCCGCTGGGAAAACAGGCCCTTCTGGTTTGGTGATGCCGCACAGATCTTCGGGCGTCTGCCCAGCATCGGGAATAACCACGGCACAGAATTTTGGGGCCGAGTCCGGTTCGACCAACAGTCCATGTCCGTCCACGCCCGGCAAAACACTCCAACTAACCATCGACGCTTTCCAGCCAGGGCCTTCAGCAACAATCGTTGATTTGCCGGGCTGGCTAACCACTCGCATACTCTCAGTATCGGACATTACAAATAGCCCCGCGGTGGCGTGTTCTTCATCATCGCGCAAGCCAATTTGTTTGGCCAGTTTTTGGCGAATCTCCTGCGTTGCTTGGGAATAATTGCTGACTGACGCAGAAGGTTTGGGCCAACTATCGATGCGGGAGATTACCGATCGGTCAATTTTCTTCAGTAAGAATCGATCGACTCCATCGACCAACTGAGAAGTAATGTCGCCGTCGAGATTCAAGTGAACCGTATTGGGCAGCACACTGGGCGATTGTCCTTGAGCGACAGTACTCAACATCGCAGAATTCAGCATCGCAAAATTCAAAATCGCAAACAAAGTACCAGCCAAAAGGTTCTTCATCTTGCAGCACTCGCTTCAACTTCTGGGTTGATGATTCGTCGGAACAGCGACTATTTACAGTTCCAAATATACCATTTACTGTGCGAGCATGCGCATGGGATCGGCGAGCTGGATTCCAAGATTGGTTCAAGCTTTTTTTCGGGCGAATTAGCTTGAGTTGCTGCCGTTCACAAATTCTGCTTGCTCACTAAAATCTACGGCAATCATTCGTTGAAGCTCGTGAACCGCTTGGATAACATCAATGGACATGCATACGTTAACTCGTGAACTGCAAGTAAGAAACAAGTCAAAGATTGTGATGTTGGTTGCAGATGGCTTGGGTGGACTACCAATGCAACCGGGCGGAAAGACCGAGCTGGAAAGTGCCCATACGCCTAATCTATCGGCGTTGGCGACCTTGGGTGTACAAGGGTTGAGTATTCCCGTTAAGCCGGGAATCGCGCCGGGTAGCGGTCCAGGTCACTTGGGCCTGTTTGGCTATGATCCGCTCACGTATCAAATTGGACGTGGTGCGCTGGAAGCCACCGGTATTGGTTTCGAATTGCAACCAGGCGACGTCGCGATTCGCTGTAATTTCTGTACGATCGACGCGCAAGGGAAAATCAGCGACCGGCGCGCTGGCCGCATTTCCTCGGAAGAGAGTGCGCCTCTGGCGATCTCATTGAGAAAGATCAAGATTCCGGGGATTGAGATATTTGTCGAGCCGGTTAAAGAACATCGATTTGTGGTCGTATTTCGCGGTGCGGGTTTGGGCGGAAATGTCAAGGACACCGATCCGCAAGCCGTAGGAGTTACTCCGCTCGATCCAGTTGCTGAAGATGCGGCCAGCCGGCGAACAGCCGATGTTGCGATGGAATTTCTGCGGCAAGCCAAAGATATACTGAAGAGTCATCCGAAAGCGAATTTCCACACGATGCGGGGATTTGCCAACAAGCCTGATTTGCCCAGCTACGAACAAGTTTACGGCCTCAAGGCAGCAGCGATCGCCGTGTATCCGATGTATAAAGGTCTCGCGCGGCTAGTTGGTATGCACGTGATCGGCAAAGCCTCGACGCTGGACGAACAAATGCACGTGCTGAGGGATTCTTGGCAAGCATACGACTTTTTCTTCATGCACTTCAAGTACACCGACAGTACGGGTGAAGATGGCAATTTTGCAGAAAAAGTAAAACGCATTGAGGAATTGGATGCGGCGCTACCAGCCATTGCGTCGCTCAAACCGGATGTGCTCATTGTTACAGGCGATCACTCGACGCCGAGTTACCTGAAGAGCCATAGTTGGCACCCGGTACCGACCTTATTGGTTTCTGATTGCTGTCGTCCTGATCCTCATACGACGTTTAATGAAACCACCGCCATCACGGGCGGACTTGGTCAGTTCGAAGCACAATATCTTATGTTGCTCGCCCTGTCCAACGCTGGCCGCATGGGCAAGTTTGGAGCGTAACTCAGCGTAATGGTGCCGCTAGTTTTTTGAGGGCATCAACCACAAGTTAAGACTGCTCCGCACCCAGATTCAGACTATAATTGTCTCCGAACCTCGTGTGTCCGAATTGTGTCCAGGTGTGCTGGACCTACTTGTCAGGAAACTCTTAGTCGGATGAGCTTCTGGGCTTTATTGGGTTTTGGTGAATGACTCTCCGAGTGGTTTTGGGCTCGTGCTTGTTGCTCTTAGCGGTGTTGGGAGTTGGAGGCGCACTGGCTTACAGCAAGTATTCTTCTATTCGCGCGCAAATGTTTGCTCCTCCGCCCCCGGAGATGCCCGAATCGGTCAATACTGCGTCGGTTCAGACCGTCAAAACGCGCATGTCCACTAGCTCGATGGGGACTGTGGTTGCCGCTCGCTGGATAACGCTGGAAAACGAAATCGCCGGTACGGTACAAAAATCTTCTGTGAAATCAGGGCAAATTGTCGAGTCGGGCCAAGTCCTTTTAGTGCTCGAAAAGAGCGTCGAGTCAGCTCAGCTACAATTTGCTCAGGCACGACAGCGAATTGCGGAGTCTACTTTCAAACGAACTCAATTGGCTGGCGCAGCGATGGCTCTGACGGAGTTGGAGGTCGAGCAGACGGCTGCCGAGCTGGAACAAGCCAAAGCCGAAGTTTCACGTTTGCAGGCAACGATTGACAAGAAAACATTGCGAGCTCCATTTCGGGCACGAGTCGGGTTGATCAACGTGCACGAGGGCCAGTACTTGCACGAAGGAACGGACATCACCACCTTGATGGGCACTGACGACAAGATCTTTGTCGATTTTATGATTCCGCAGCAAGTATCTGAGCACGTAACTACCGGCCAAGAGATAAAGTTGCTGCTTCCATCCGGGCCGCTGTCGGCGCAAGTTGTTGCCACAGACTCCAAGGCAGATCGGTCGACGCGAAACTTGATGGTACGAGCGGAGTTACCCAATCCGCCGTCGTGGCTTGTTCCGAATGATTCGGTCACCGTGGAAATTGCGTTCGGTCCCGAGTCGACGGTACTGGCGGTTCCCACTTCGGCAATTCGCAGAGCGCCTGAGGGAGCCTTTGTCTACATCGTCGAAGCGGATAAAGAACAAAAGTCCAGAGCCCGGATGCGAACCGTCGTGGTTGGCCGAAATCAAGAAAATCTAGCAACCATCCTTGGCGGAATCTCCTCTAATGCTCGTGTCATTACGGAAGGATCATTCAAGTTGCGCGAAGGTGCGCTGATCGCTGAACAACCGAATGTTTCGTCTGACGGAGCAAACAAGGTGGCACCTTGAAGTCGATCACGGACATCTTCATTCGTCATCCCGTGTTAGCGATAGTTGTTAATCTTGCGCTGCTGTTGGTCGGCGTTCGCTGTGCGCTGCTCCTGCCGATTCAGCAGTATCCCAAGTTGGAAAGCACGTCGATCGTGATCAACACGATTTACATTGGTGCGAGTGCAGAAACAGTGCGCGGGTTCCTGACAACGCCGATCGAGCGCGCTGTCTCGGCGATCGCAGGCGTTGACTACATCGAATCCTACAGCACGGCGGGTGTCAGCAAGATCACGGTACGTTTGAAACTGAATCACAACAGCACTCAAGCTTTGGCGGAAGTCAACGCTCGTTTGCAGCAGGTGCGGCGAGAGCTGCCGCAAGCCGCCGAGCCGCCGGTAATTGAACTCGAACGAGCTGACCGACCCTACGCTTCTTTTTATATCAGCTTTACGTCGGACGAGTTCGGGATATCCGCCATGACCGATTGGCTGACGCGCACCGTCCAGCCGCAGCTTTCGACCCTCAGCGGCGTGCAACGTGTTGGTATCGAAGCGGGGCAAATGCCGGCGATGCGAATATGGATTTCGCCGCAAAAGTTGGTCGCGCTCAATCTAACTCCCGGCGATGTTCATGCAGCGCTGCAGCGCAACAATTACCTGGCCGCGATCGGCAGAATCAAGAACGACGAGGTGCAAGTCGACCTTCTGACCAACACAGACCTCAAGACTGCTGAGGAGTTCAACGAGTTGATCGTGGCACAGCGCGATGGAGCAACCGTTCGAATGCGCGACGTGGCCACGGTTGAACTGGGTGCGGAGGAGCCACTTGCGACGGCGATGTACAAGGGGCGCGAAGCTGTCTATGTATCGGTCTGGCCATTGCCGGGCAGCAACGAAATCGAGGTCGCACACAATTTGCGGCGCGAAATGGAGCGACTGAGGCCAACTTTACCCAGTCACGTCGATATGCAATTAGCCTTCGATGCCACCACGTTCATGGAGAATGCGATCAAGGAAATTTCCAAGACACTCGGCGAGACAATATGCATCGTGGGAGTGGTGGTGTTTCTATTTCTGGGTTCGATTCGCAGCGCCATCGTACCTCTGGTGGCTATGCCGGTCTCGCTGGTCGGCGCGGCGATCGTCATGTTTTTGATGGGGTTTTCGCTCAACTTGCTAACGCTGCTGGCGATCGTACTTTCGGTCGGCTTGGTAGTGGACGACGCGATTGTGGTTGTCGAAAACGTACAGCGGCACGTGCAGCTCGGTCGCTCGCGCTTGCAGGCCGCATTGATCGGTGCGAGAGAATTGGTGGGTCCAATCGTTGCTATGACGATTACTTTGGCGACCGTGTACGCGCCCATCGGTTTCCAAGGCGGGTTGACTGGAATGCTCTTTCGCGAGTTCGCGTTCACGCTGGCGGCTGCCGTGATTGTTTCAGGAGTTGTGGCCATTACGCTTTCGCCTGTGATGAGCGCCAAGATGCTGGACGCATCAGGCCGCGAGGGTTGGTTGACTCGGTTCATCAATGGCCGATTCGAGACGCTCCGACGACTGTACTTGCATGCATTGGCGTTGGCGCTGGAAATCCGTTACGCGATCGTTCTCAGCACATTGTTGGTGGCGATCGCGGCTGTCCCCTTGTACCTTATGAGCCCCAAGGAGTTGGCTCCGGTCGAAGATCAAAGTGCCGTGGCAGTGATGCTGGAGGCGGCCCCCGATTCGACGCTGAAAGCAACTACGCATTGGGCGAAGCTGTTGGCGCTGAAGTTACAGGATCTGCCAGAGAGCAAGTACATGTGGGCGCTGGTTCAATCGAATTTTGGATTCGGTGGAGTAATTACCAAAGATTTTCACGACCGCGAGAGAACCACGGCAGAGATCTATCCCCAGGTTTTTGCGCTGGCATCGCAGATTCCCGGCGTACGAGCCTTTCCTGTGCTGGTCCCGCCACTGCCAGGGGCTGGCCAATACGACGTCGAACTGGTGCTCAAAAGCGAACAACCTGTCGAACGCTTGGCACAGCTTGCCCAGGAGATCATTCGTCTCGGTCAACAAGCCAATATGTTTATGTTCGTCGATACGGATCTCAAGCTCGATTTGCCCCAAGCGAGAGTCATCGTCGATCGCGAGCGTATCGCTGACCTTGGATTGGATCTGGCTTCGGTGGCCCAAGAACTGGGAGTTCTATTGGGTGGAGGTTATGTCAATCGGTTCGATCACTTCAACCGCAGTTACCAAGTCATACCGCAACTTGCGGAAACCGACCGACAAAACGCCGCGGCGCTTATGGACCTCAAGATCCGAGGGCCAAGTGGAGAGATGATTCCTGTGTCGTCATTTGCGTCGATTGCCCTGACCACTGCGCCGCGCTCGCTGCTGAGATTTCAGCAACAAAGTTCGTTGCGGATTTTTGCGGCGGTATATCCCAGCGTAACCAAAGAAGCCGGGTTGGAAACTCTGGAAGGAATCGCGAGAAACGTCTTGAGCGATGCAGCAGTGATCGATTACGGTGGCGAATCGAGACAACTGCGCCAAGAAGGCTCTGCCTTGGCCGTGACGTTAGGTTTTGCTTTGATCTTGATTTACTTGGTATTGGCGGCACAATTTCGAAGTTTTCGGGATCCGTTGATAGTGTTGCTTGGGTCTGTGCCGCTGGCCATATCGGGAGCACTAGCAATCACTTTTCTCGAATTCACGACCATCAACATCTACTCGCAAGTTGGCCTGATCACGTTGGTCGGATTGATTGCCAAGAATGGTATCTTGATTGTTGAGTTTGCAAACCATTTGCAAGAACAGGGTTTTAAGAAGCGTTTGGCAATCATCGAAGCCGCACAGACGCGATTACGACCGGTGCTAATGACGTCGGCTGCCACAGTTCTCGGCCATTTTCCACTGGTTCTTGTAATCGGTCCCGGTGCGGAAGCTCGCAACAGCATCGGAACGGTCCTGGTCGGAGGCATGGCGATCGGCACCATCTTTACGCTGTTCGTAGTACCGGCACTATACTTGATAATCGCCGCCGACCACCAAAATCGTCCGCTGGCAGAGACCGTCGAAGAATCGATTAAGGACAGTAACTCGACGCGGACTTCGTCGCTCAATCAACAGCCGCTACCGGAAAACTGGCAAGACAGGCCAATCAAAATAGGATAGATCAATTGACCTACGAGCGGTCAATGCATCGCTTGGTCAATCATTGCTCAACGGTTGCCAGTCAGTAATCGGCATCGCTACAATATGCGTTGGTCTGACTGAGAGGATTCTTGATGACAAGTAACATGAATACCGCGATCTCGTTGTGGAAGTCGATTCTCAAGGACCCATTTTTCAAAGACATTCCCTATAAGGTAGAAACCACTAAGGGCGGATCAATCCTGATGTCGCCTGCCTCGAATTGGCATGGCAGTGCTCAATCTCAGGTTGTTGTGAGTTTAAACAAGGGTCGCAAAGGTGGGGAAATTATCAATGAATGCAGTGTACTAACGTCAGAAGGTGTGAAAGTGGCTGACGTGGCGTGGGCGAGCGACGAGTTTATGCAGAAACATGGCTACGATACGCCTTACAATATCGCTCCGGAAATATGCGTAGAGGTGATGTCGCCTGGGAATACGAAAGATGAGATTGCATCAAAGGTGAACTTGTATCTTGCCAAAGGGGCTTTGGAGGTGTGGGTTGTCCATGAGAATGCAGTAGTCAGCGTTTATGATCACTCCGGACTATTGAAGCGATCTGGAATGGTTAAGTCTATTTCTGTCAAAAAACGCACCCAGCGACCAGCATTCACGCTGGTCGAATTGCTCGTGGTGATTGCCACTATCGGAGTGCTGGTAGGGTTCGGCCACGCAATCGGTGCGTGAAGCCGCGCGGCGAAAGCAGTGCAATAGCAACCTCAATCAATTGTCCCTGGCGCTTCACAATTACCATGATACTCATCGACGATTGAGTTTGTTTTTAAGGTCAGTACAGAATTCGACTTTAGTAACGTCTTCTCCAGAATAGGCTGCATCATGTTTCAACGGATTCATTTCTTCGCTATTGGCTGCCTTTTGTCCGCGGCCATGGAGGTTGTGCATGCACAAGGCGTTTCAGTAGGCCCAGCGGGAGTAAAGCTACAAGACTTCGGCGAAGTTGACGTTCAAACGACGATAGCGCATTGGGCTCGTGCTGAACAAAGTCAAATTACGACCTACCTGAATCTGCAAATAGATTTGCTGAAGCAAGCGTGCCAACTGACTGATGCCCAGACTGAAAAATTGCGGTTATTGACCAAGGGAGTCGCGCTAAGGCGAATTCAATCCGGTGAGAAGCAACTGAAGAAGTTCATGATAGATAGTGAACTCATTCCCAATGACGAGGCTACGCCGAACGCTGAAATTATCCCTGCCGACAAATTGTTGGTCTCCGGTGCCAGAAAAGACGACACCGTACAAGGATTAGTGCTTTTTCGCACTCGATTCTCGCAACCGCTGTTTGACGGTCCGCTTTGGCAGGGCGTGCTGAAACCAACCTCTCCGAGGCGCAATTTCAAGATTACGCTACGCATTGCCTGGATCGAAACCGAGAGTTTCTTGAGGCAGCACTCACAGGCTCAGTTGCATCGATTGACGGAATGCTCGGTTTGTCCAACGCTCAGCGGCGCGATATCAAGAACGTTTGGCTTGCAAAGCTCTCCTCAAAAATAACTCCCGGATACCCCAGCAGTTTGGAAGACGCCAACAGAATGTCTGAGGCCACGGTCAACGATCGATCGTTGATTGTCGACAAACTAACGCAAGATCAAGTAGACGCTTTGGCTATTTTTGACAGCCAGAGAACATTTAGGGGCGTTCGCTGGACGGCACGATAAGTACGTTTTGCGTGAATCTATTGTCTATTTTCTTGGTGCCCAGCTAGGACGAAACTAGGCCGGTCGAATGACCGGCCTAGTTTGTAACCGTAAACTACCCGACATAATGCAATTACTGAAGATCGCCTACAATATCACCGCGATCACGGGTCATGACCGCGACAAATGTTTGCCCATTGATGGATTGACTAAGGAAATGCACGGAGCCGTCGCCGAACAGAAATTGGGCGCCGCCAATGTGGAAGGCATACAGTTCACTGTCGTTTGTGCAGTTCATCATGCACGAACCAACAATAGTCGTGGTTCCGCTGGTAGTGGTGTTGTTTTGATTGCCAAGTTTTTCGGAGCCGTCGATGCTGAATCCGCTATTGATATCAGCCCATCCCCAGCCGTCGGGCACGAAGGGAGTTCCAAATGCGATACCTGAACGCGGGTTATTTACTTTCTTGCCCGAAATGTAAATTCCTGGGCGACCTGCTCCTTCAGCAACGACAACGGTGTTGGATAGTCCATCGGTGATCGCAGAAAATCGTACGCCCTCGGGCCCACGTCCCATCGCACCAAGAACTTCTCTAGTACCCAATGACGGCAAACCCACGGATACGAAAGCGGAGTTACGGATCGCATTAATGGACCCATAGTCGGAATAACCCCATCGTGGTTGATCAGTTCGAGTCTTGTCAGTAACCGCATTGTAGAGAGCCGAGGTGGGTAACTCGCGCGCATCGGGCGCGGAAGGACAAGTCATTGGCGGTAGTTTTACTGTGGTCAATGGATCATTGATTCGCCCATACCATGGCATGCCGTGCTGGTAGGCTGCGTGCACGTTACCTTGCTCGATAAAAGGTAGGATCATGGAAACCCAGGATTGCTGAAAAATCACAGGGCTGGTCAAGTTAATCCGGCTGGGAGGTAAGGTTTTGTGGGTGCCCTCGTAATTGTGTAGCGCCAATCCGAGTTGTCGTATATTATTGCTACAGCTCATGCGACGAGCCGCTTCGCGGGCTGATTGAACGGCTGGCAGTAGCAAACCGACCAAGACTCCGATGATCGCAATGACCACCAGCAGTTCCACCAACGTGAATCCCTTATGTTTGTCATGAGGGAAAACACTCTTCTTCCAAGAATTCCGCACAGTACATCTCCGTATACGAGGATTGGCTTTCCAGCAACTTTCCGCAATTGCTAGCACTTGGCGGAGGATTTTACGAAAACGACCGTTAAGATTTGGTTAAGGAACCATGAAGGAACCGAGAAAGATTCCCACGATGATACAGGTGAGCAAGTCGGTGCGAGCCAAACTTGGCGCGGACCGGGCATCGACGGAGAAGCAATCCACACTTGCGAATTGCTTCGAAAACTAATTGTCTACTTAAGAATCCTTGGGAATTATGAGTACACGAGCTGCCGTTTCAGCTCTATAAGTGCGTTGCGGTAGGTGCGTGTGCCAAACTTTCTGACAAGAAATTCAACATCTTGATGCCAGAATATTCACAAGTGCACCACGCCTGCATAGAATGGTGTTCAAGCCGTACATACAAGTTTTGCCTTTTCGAGCCACTAGAGAGGTGTGCACTATGACTCGTCGTTTGAGGGGATTTACGCTGGTAGAATTGCTGGTGGTCATTGCGATCATTGGAGTATTGGTCGGGCTACTGCTGCCAGCCGTCCAGGCCGCGCGTGAGGCTGCACGCAGGATGAGCTGCAGTAACAACCTCCATAACTTGGCGCTCGCCTTTCATAACTACCACGATACTTACAAAAAGTTTCCGTCGGGAGTAACTGCTTTCTCAACTCAATCAGCAGGAACCAACGCGACCTGGGGGCAAGTAATCACTAATGTCGAAGCTGCTGGCAATTTCTACAATGGCATGTGGGGATGGGCTGCTGGCGTCTTACCATTCATGGAAGCCGGCAACTTGTACAACCAGTTGAATTTTAGTGGTCGCCCTTGGACAAGTGAAAAAGGGGACGCTTGGTTTCCCGCCAACCGAGGTCCTGACAACACTCCGCTTTCGATATTAAATCAAGCTGCATGCCAAAATATGCCGCCTTCTTTTTCGTGCCCAAGTTCGCCAGCAGTTGGCCAAGTTAATCAATTCAAAGACTATGCTATGAATGCGGGTGAAGGACCACGCGGGACCACGATTATCACTAATGGAACTGCTGCTAATGGAACCTCGGCCGAGCGAGCCACACAGGGCAACGGTTTGGGAAACAAAAACAGTTGGTATACGATGGGCGCGATTCCCGACGGCACGTCAAACACGTTTATGCTGCTGGAACAGGGTAAGTCAATTCGCCAATGGCAATTTCCAAGCAACCCGTTCTTGTGGGTTAGCAATCAATCTCAAGGACTGGCGATGGCTACGGAAAGAGATCGTCTCTATCCACCCAATCCAGATCCAATCACTATGACTCGCGCGTCAGGCTCGGGTGGTTGGGGAATCACAGGACGATGCTCTTGGAGCTTCCACACCGGCGGTGTGCAAGTTGCCATGTGTGATGGAAGTGCGAAGTTCGTATCGAGCAACGTCGCTATGAACATTTGGAGAGCGGTACATACCCGCGATGGTGGCGAGGTTGCGTCGCTGGATGAATAGTAGATAAGTCCTTTCGTTGGACACTCTGCGAATTATGATTCAATGCGAGCGATGGAAATCGCTCGCATTTTTTTTGGTACAGCCGTGATTGCCTGTGCGCGATGAAATTCCATGAGACTGACACTGCGAACTTTGCTGGCCTACCGCGACCATGTGCTCAGTCCAAGTGAATTGGAAGATCTTCACAAACGTGTTCAGCAGAGCGAAATGGCTGGCAAGCTCCTGCGCCGCATGGATGCTCTGAGCAATCGTCCTCGGTTGCTGGCTCCGCGCGTCGATGGTCGCGGATTGGGTGGCGATGCAAATACGGTTGCCGAATATTTGGACGATACGCTTCAAAGCGATCGGGTTCCCGAACTGGAACGCATTTGCCTTGAGTCCGATATCCAGCTCGCCGAATTGGCTCATTGCCACAAGATGCTCGCGTCGGTGCTTCATCATTCGGACGAAATTCCACAGGAACTATTTCAACGAGTTGTTGACCTGAAGGATCCAGCTCGACTGGCGTCTCGCAAGCCATCGAAGAGCGTAGGTCAAAATGAAGCCTCCGCTTTTGACTCCTCTGCCAATTTTGACCGTTGGCGGACGACTGAAGATGGACTGCTCAAGAGAATTGATCAACCGCATGAAGCAGTTTTTAGCGCGCAGCATGTTCATATTCACAAATCGGTCGCAAATTCGCCCGGCGACCTGGTGGGTGCGACGGCGGTTGCCAAACCCAAGTCGGTACAGTCACCCATGGTCGCCAGTGGCGGCCAATCGATCCGACCATCGGGATTGGACCTTGAGGGAGGTCAACTAGCTCACGAAGTCCCTGAGTATTTGCGAGGCCGAACGAAAGACGGTTGGCGAGGTCTGCTGGTGATCGGGCTGTTGTTGGTAACGCTTGGTTTTGTAGCTTGGCAAGCGATAGGTCCTTGGGAAGGCATCAAGCAGTTGCTTGCGAATCGTCCATCAGATCGTAACGCTGGCACCGTCAATTCGGGCGAAGTTGATTCGCAGTCTGACTCCGGAGAATCTTCCAAATCTACGGAAACTCTACCACAAGAGCCGGAAAAAGAATTCGATTCTCGCAGCTCTACTGTTGATCGCGTCGTTGATTCGAACACGAAGGCATCAAATTCGTTTCCTGTTGAACCTGTAGAAAGCAGTCCGAGGGTGCCTAACAACCAAGGCGACCTGCAGCATCCGACAAATCCTGCGGATTTGCAACCAGATAAGCCGACTGCAGTCAAAGAAAAAAATAGTACAGTCAAGCCGGACGGCGCGTCGGATTCTCACCAAGCTGCGCCTGTTTTGATTTGGTCGCCGACTGTCGAGCGGGAAAAACGAGCGGTACTGTTTGTCACTTCTGCTGATGGAACGCAAATTAAACGTCTGACTGTTGGAGATGCTATCGAGCGAGGTATGGGGTTGGTAGTACCGCCGGCAACTCAGGCAACTGTTGATATTGCGGGCCAGATGCGCTGGACTTTCTGCGGTCCGACCAAGATGAAAGTTGATCGCGAGAATGCAGACGTTGCTCCAGTGGTACGCTTAGAGATGGCCAGAGCACTGATCGCCAGCGGTTCCAACGGGCGATCGATTCAACTTAGCACGGCCGATTGGTTGGGCATTGTTAGTTTAGATAATGTGGCCAACAAGGCTGCGATTGAATTGAATTATCGAACCCTCGTCCATGGAACGCTTACCGACGGTCGAACCATGGTACCCGTGTTGACGATTGTGGCCATTGAAGGGAGTCTCCAGGTTCAGCCTATCCCAGGTGTCCAAGCTGAGGCGAATAAAGATCGCAACCCAATCAAGGTTGAGGTTGGCGAAGGATTAGCGATTGTTCGTGGCAATCCGCCAGAGAAATTCAAACTTAAGCAGGTGCTGCCCTGGTATCGAAGCATCACCGACCGCCTTATAGATATTCAAGCTGCAGAAGACCTGGGCCGATTAGTGCCCGCAGGTTCCGAAGCAGTCCAGGCACTTGGTGAGGCATCCAAAAGCCGCCGTCCAGAAACTTGCGCCGTAGCGACGCAAGCTCTTTGCATGTTAGGTCAATGGAGTTCGCTGGTTCGAGCAGACGGACTTCTTAGTAGCTCAAGTGGGCGCAGCCATTGGTCCCATACGCTCGATCTGACTCGCCAATTGCTCTCCGCAGATCAACAGCAGGTCGCCCGCTTGCGAGAGAACAGCGCGAGCGTAAATTTGGATCATGGCAATTCGATGGTTGACTTGATCCTCGGCCAGACGACGGAGCAGCTCGATCAAGATGGCCTAGAGCCGCTTGTAAAGCTGCTGGAAAGTGAATTGCTCAGCGAGCGCGTATTAGCCATTTATCAGCTCAAGAAGTTGACAGGACAAGACTTTGCTTATCAGGCGTCATCGCCCAGCCGCAGCAGCTTAATGCAATGGCGTCGAGAACTTGTGAGCAAACGCTTGCGAATAGTATCGCCCGCTGGATTGCTCGTCGAAGCAGCTAATTGACATTAATGCAATGCAAGCACCGAAGCGCATGCGAGTGAGTCAATCCAGGCACGTACCGCTCGCACGTATGCACCAATGCACTCGCATGCGCGTCGGGCTTGTATTCACCATTTGGGTGAGCAGCATCTGGCCATCCGTCAGTGGCATTAACAATTCTCATGCCCAAGTCACGCAACATCGGCTTGCCAGTTTTGTGTGTTGACGGTAAACTGCCAAACTTATTCAAAACTCGCCAGACGGTGGGGTTGGGAGCACAGCCCTTGCTTGGCGCGCGGTTACATAGGATTAGTGATGACTCTGCAACAGAAAACTTACGTCGCAAAGACTGGCCATGTCGACCAGAAGTGGTTCGTAGTGGACGCGTCGGATCGTGTCCTGGGACGGTTGGCAAGCGATGTCGCTATGGTATTAATGGGTAAGCATCGCCCAACTTACACTCCGCATGTCGATACCGGAGATTTTGTGATTGTGACCAATGCTGAGAAAGTGGTCATGACCGGAAGGAAACTGGAACATCGGCACTACGCTTGGTACAACGGCTATACCGGGCAAAAGATGGAGAGTTACCAAGAACGGCAGAGCCGCAAACCTGAAGACCTAATTCTGCATGCCGTGCGGCGCATGCTTCCAAAAAACAAGCTTGCTCGTCATATGCTCAGTAAGTTGAAGATTTATGCAGGAGCGACCCATCCGCATCAGTCTCAGCAGCCCGAGGCAATGGAAGTTGGCAAGAAGTCATAACAACAGCGAGCAATCATGGTAGCAATTAAGAAAGACAAGATTACTGGTGATTCCCTCGGTACCGGTCGGCGTAAATCGTCGGTTGCTCGTGTTCGAGTGCGTCCAGGCAGCGGAAAAATTGTCATCAACGGTCGTACACTCGAAGAGTTTTTTCCGACCGCTCAGCACCAGCGAGCGGTCACCGATGCGCTGGATCATGTAGGTCAGCGTGGAAGTGTCGACGTTTCGGTACGCGTACAAGGTGGCGGGCTGTCTGGTCAGTCGGGAGCGATCCGAATGGCGATCGCTCGAGCGCTGTGCTGCCACAATCAGGAGTTATTCCAACCGCTTCGCGACGATGGTTTCTTGACACGCGATTCGCGTATGAAGGAACGAAAGAAGTACGGTCTCCATGGCGCTCGACGTGGAACCCAGTTCAGCAAGCGTTGAGCTCGCGATTCAACTGCGCGATCTCCTTTGTGCAAGGCGATTGCGCATTGTATTGGCAGAGAGTTGCACCGGCGGAAATGTCGCTGCAACTCTCACGCGATTGCCTGGAATATCCGAGCAATTGTGCGGTTGTTTTGTAGTCTATCGCAATGCCTCCAAGTCAAATTGGCTTGGCATCTCCACTCAACTGCTCGACGATCCCGAGATTGGACCTGTCAGTTGCGTCGTAACCGAGCAACTCGTCTTGGCCGCCTTGCTCAAAACACCAGAAGCGGACCTTGGCGTTGCGGTGACGGGCCACCTCGGGCCAGGGTGTCCACCGAAACGCGACGGACAGATTGTTGGCGCTTTCGCGCTGCGGCATTGCGCTAAACCTAAATCCGTATTGGGACGCTTGGTTACGCCTGCGCCTGCCACCGCGCACGATATTGACAGACGGTCCCTGCGATTGATCGAAGCCACAAATTGGCTGATGAAACAAACCATTAATTGGCTGTCCGAGTAGGTCAGATTTTTCGGTGACTAAACGCAATACCGTTCAACGAACGTGGGATAAGCTTCCAGCTTGTCAACTTGTAGCGGAGTTTCGCCATTGCTTGCACAAGATATTGACAAGCTGGAAGCTTATCCCACGTTCGTTGAACGGTATTGTGACTAAACGCTGAATGAACGGGATCTTTCGTTGGACGCGTTTGGCTGAAGGTAAAACTGAGTCGCAGGGTTTGAATTCCAAAAAAAAATCCCCGGAGGAACCGGGGACGTTCAATGAAACTCGAGACACGGTCAAACAAACGGAATCCAAACGGTGCCTTATTGAGTAACGACCGCTTTTAATTTCTGGATGTAATGGTGTTCACCGCTTGTCTTGAGCAACTTCGCAGCACGTTTTTCGGCTTCCACTTTTTGATCAAATTCGAAAACTGCAACTCGTTTGGCCATTTGATTGTAGACACCCCAATAGATGCGAGTGCGCGTTTCGACCTTGCTCTTGCGTCGCGGTTTGGCGACAGTCGCGGTGGCATTGGAAGTATCTTCAGTAACTGCTGGTTTCTCTGCGACCTTTCTTGTCGTTGGTGTTTTCTTTGCGGACTTTGCAGTAGGTAAAGCTTTTGCGACAGATGTCTTGGACTTCACGGCGCCGGCAACACGACTGGCCATAGCATCAAACTCCAGAAATAAGGAGGGAAATAGAAAGCGGGAAGTAACGAGGACGCCCAGACATCCTATCCACTTCGAAATTCTCGAAGCAACTATCCCTGCTGGACAATGACCACAGTTGGCGTGCGAGCGATTCAACGCGGCATGTCGATCTTTGAGGCAGAGAGACGCACGCTGGACCTGAGAGGTCAAGCAGGCGACTCGATTCCTCAATGTCATTGCAAGGTCATTATACAGCAATCGCTTTCGCTTTCACAGTGGGAATCGCAATTCACTAGTTTCAGCTCGATGCTATTTAGAATTTTCATCTCTGAGCATCAATTCAACCGATTTCTACTTCGCGATCGCGCATGTCACTTGCAGCCCAAGGGTACTATCAGAATGTGACATGCTATTTCGAGTAGCGCGAAGTATCGTTTCTTGGCACACGTTTCGGTCGGAATGCGCGAGCACGCGAAACTGGGTAGATACCGTAAGGCAGCTTAACCTAGTATGAACAACTTCGGACGATATCTGGTTGCCACTGTACACTATTCTGGAGGGCGACCTTTACCCTCAGCAATATAGTTCTTCCGCTGCTCAGAATAGCTCTTCGAAGTTGGCAAGTGCTGGGCCATCCACTGTGTGAGCTCGTCCGCATTTGGCGGATTGTCTTCGATTTTGTTCACCAAGCGAACCATAAACGCTCGGCACCAACCGCAGCCAGTGCCGGCGCTCTCGCAGTTGCTAAGCTGGCTGGGAATACGTACCCGATGAATCCTGGCAAAGTTGATGATCTTTCGCCAAGTTACGTGGAAACACAAACATAGCTCGTCGTCCGGCAGCATCAGGGCTTCCCCGTTTGCGCTGACGCAAGCATTTTCGCCGCTCGACAGGCTAGAAAGTAATCGGGAATATCCAGCGATTCTCGAATGGTATGTACGTCGCGCTGACCACACCCCAGCGTAACTGTTGGGATTCCATGTTTGACCAGCCAATTGGCGTCCACACCACCATTCGAAATCGCCACGAACGGCTCGCCACCGGTTGACTTGACAGTTTGGGCGACCATCGTCACCAGTGGTGACTTTTCGTCCAAGCAAAAGGAATCGTAGTCGACTCGGCGCGAAATCTGAGCTCGAACTGGCACACCGGATGAACTCACGACTTCTGCGGCAGCCTTCTCAAATGCAGAGCAAATGGAGCCTGCGATCGTGTCGCGAAATTCGCTGTTATGGCTGCGAGCTTCAGCGTGTACTTCGATGTTGTCGCAGATCACGTTGGTGGCATTTCCACCGTGAATAATGCCAACGTTGCTGGTTCCTGACATTCCTTTCTTTCGAACTTGGCCCAGCCAGCCAGCCTTTTTCAGATTTGCGATCGCGATTGCGGCCGCTTCTATTGCCGATGCCCCCGTCTCTGGTGCTAAGCCTGCATGAGCGGCAAGTCCGGTCAGCACGATCTGCATACGTTCGCCTCCGGTCGCACCGATCGTTAGTTTGTTTGCCGAACCGCCGTCAAAATTTACCGCGAATTCGGGCTTGCCGAGTTTTTCGACAGAAAGATGTCGGCTACCATGCAAGCCAATTTCCTCTTGAACGAAGAAACAAAGCGTAAGCGGTGGATGCGGAGTTCCCGTCTCCAGCAGCTCCATAATCGCAACTAAAATCGAGGCGACTCCCGCTCGGTCGTCTGCACCCAGACCAGTGGTCGAATTTGCCGAAACTACCGCATTACCGTTGCGCTTCGGTCGGCACCCAACGCAGATCGGAACGGTATCCATGTGAGCAGACAACATGATTCGCGGCGACGAAATTGTTCCAGGCACTTTGACGATTAAATTGCCGATTTCTCCCGAGCGTGGAGTTCGGCGATTGGCCGTATCGTATTTGATGGACGATTTTGAAATTCCCATTTGCAGTAGGTGGTCGACAACGAACTCCGATACCGCTTTTTCTTCACAGCTCGGTCCCCGAATTGCCATCAACTCCATCACCAGTTTGAGAGCTCGTTTCTCATTGATGGAAATCATTTCATATTCCTTGACTGATCGATCAACTGGTTTGGCGTATAATAGCTGTGCGCGACAACGCGATGTACCTACACAGGCCAGTCTAAACTTATGGATTTGGCGATTGTACTCTGAGTGCGATGCATGCAAGACCTGCAGTTCAAAAATTCCGACATACCGTTGTCCAGCGATCCACAGCCCAAGCATCTGCTCGCCTTGACTGAGACCGAGTTGTACGCGTGGTTGTCCGAGCACGGGCAACCCGCGTACCGCGGGCCACAAATTCTTTCGTGGATCTATCAGCGACGCGCCGAGTCGTTCGACGACATGTCGAATCTCCCCAAGTCCCTGCGCGAGGAACTCGCCCGGGATTTTCGAATTTGGAGCGCTACGATTGCCGCGCGGCAATCGGCGGACGACGGCACTGAAAAGCTACTGCTGGATCTTGCTGACCGAGGGCGTATCGAGTGCGTGTTGCTGCGCGATGGATTGCGACGATCAATTTGCGTATCCAGCCAAGTTGGCTGCGCGATGGGCTGCGTGTTTTGTGCCAGCGGCTTGGATGGAGTCGATCGCAACCTAACGTCCGGTGAAATCTTGGAGCAGATGTTAAGGCTGCAGCGGATGTTGGCCGCTGACGAACGGCTTAGTCATATCGTCATGATGGGTATGGGTGAGCCATTGGCGAATCTACCAAATGTAATCGCAGCACTGGAAGTGGCCAAGAACCCAGGCGGCTTGGGTATCAGTCCACGGCGCATCACCATTAGCACGGTAGGTTTGCCGCCCGCCATTGATCGATTGTCGCGACATCAAACACCATTCAATCTCGCCATTAGTTTACATGCTCCCAATGATGAATTGCGAACCCGCTTAGTTCCGGTGAATAAAAACATCGGTATTGATGAAATCTTGGCAGCAGCCGACAGGTACTTTGATACCACGGGGCGTCGACTTACCTTTGAGTACGTGTTGCTGGCCGAACTCAATGACAGTGCGTCGTGCGCGCGACAGCTCGTCAAACTGCTCCGTGATCGATCGAGCATGCTGAACGTCATACCGTACAATCCCGTCGCAGGTCTGCCCTACGAAACTCCGTCGCAGGTATCGATCCGTACATTTCGCAAGATTCTCACCGACGGTGGCATCAACGTTCAGTTCCGAGAACGCAAAGGAGATCGCATCCAAGCTGCGTGCGGCCAGCTCCGCCGATTGCGCATTCCGTTTCAACAGTGAATGCCAAGCAATGCTCGTTCGTGCCCCGACCTAGATTTTGGGATAGTCCCTTTTATCGGGCGATAAAAATTTCGACAGCCAATCTTCGAAAATAAACTATACTACAACATTTCAGTTTGCGCGATTCATAGGATGGCAATCGGTGGCTGTAGAATTCTCATGTAAATGTGGCAAGAAACTGCGTGCCCCAGATCATTTGCTCGGCAAGAAGATTCGTTGCCCAGCGTGTGGCGATCCTGTAAGTGTGGGCAAGTTGGTTTCAGCAACTGCGGCGCAGAGTCCCAAAGCGTACGACCCTTTTGCGGATTTGCCTGCTCTGGGCAATTTTTCCAATCAAGATTTCGGTCAACCTAGTGCTTTCAATCAGCCATACTCCGGCCCAAGTCCAAGGTTGGTTCGTCGCTCGGGCGCGAGCTTTTCGTTCAAGCCACTGCTCATCACGACAGGAATTTTTTCGGCAATTATCGCCTTGGTCGGTTGCGGTTGGTTGGTAATTTCGATTGCACCCAAGGTCGCCGCAATGCTCACTAGCGCCGGCCATAAAATGGTCGCATCAGCGAGCAACCCATCAAGTAACGTTGATTCCAGTAACAGTACAGACCCTTCGGTGGTAGCAAGAGACTCCCCAAGTTTGAAAGCATCGAATCTCTCGCTCGACGTGAACGAGGCCGAAGCAATGAAGGCTGCTGAGGCTTACGTAGCGTCAATTCAGCAAGGTAACTTTCAAGAATTCTCCAAGTTGTTCGATCTCGAAGGACTTGTTCATCGCGCGCTCGACCAGCTCGAAGTTTCACAGAGATTCCGAACTGAATTCACGGCGGGCGCACTGCAGAGTACCGGCGCCAAACTGTTTAACAGCCTATCCGAAGTGCACAATGGCGGCGGGAGTATTACCGTATTGAGACCTGTCATGCGCGGCGGTCAGCAGCGAGTTATCGTGCGGCTCAAAATGCCGGATGGAGGATTGGGGTATCAGGAACTGATTTTTCATCGCACGGCACAAAATTTTGTCCGCGTTCACGATTTGTTTGTGTTACTTACCGACGAGACGTTACAGGAGACGTTTCGGCGCGGGGCATTGCTGGCTGAGTCGGCAACCAATCGATCTTTGCTCGACCGGTTAACCGGCGCTAACAACGACCTTGTCAAGCATGGTAAGGAACTCTCGCAGCTGCCCATGCTGGTGAAAGCTCAGCCTCAGCGCGTCATCGATTTGTACCATTC
>SXGS01675490.1_pt1 | contig 28533 bp, 18 predicted proteins | sample 3174681 | NCBI WGS metagenome assembly SXGS01 (sample SAMN11356861, study PRJNA531348) | freshwater metagenome | isolation source: freshwater sample F1-80 | place: China: Fuxian Lake, Yuxi | collected 2017-12-25 | reverse complement strand
CCCATCGCCTCCATCTTCTGCGCCTGGCGTAGCGCACCCATCGTCTCGACGAGTTGCGCATCGCGTCGCAACCGCTCGGTGACGTCGGTGACGAACTGGAACACGCCGTTCTGCCGGCCCTGCTCGTCGAACAGCGGGTGGAAGATGACCTCGTAGCTGGGGCGATCGCGGTCGGGATCACCGAACTGCTCGATAAAGGTCACCCGCTCGCCCTGCATGCCGCGCATCCAGCCGCGACGCACCTCGTCGCAATTGGCGGGATGATCGGCCAGCAGCTCGAGCATGTTGTCGCCCGCCTTCGGCCGGGTGCCGAACACGCGCTCGAATTCGTCGGCATTGGCCGCGTTCAGCGCCAGGATGGTGAAATCCATGTCGATCGCCATCATCATGATGTCGGTCGATTCCACCAAGGTCGCCAGGATGTTGCGCTCGGCCGTCCGCTCGGCGACCCGCTGCTCCAGCGTGGCGTTCAGCTCGCGCAGCCGATCCTCGGCCATCTTGCGGTCATGGATGTCCACCGACACGCCGAACCAGCGCACGATCCGCCCGGTGTCGGGATCGCGGTAGGGATTGGCCCGGTCGAGGAACCAGCGATATTCGCCCGACGCCGATTTGATGCGATGCTCGAAGACATGCGGCCCCGACGCGTCGCGCGCCGCCTGGAACGCCGCCACCACCTGCGGCCCGTCATCGGGGTGGATGAAGGCGCCGGCCATCTCGCCGGGGGTGCGCGCCGCGAATCCCTCGCCGGTATAGATGGAGAATTGCTGGTTGAGGAACTCCATCCGCCCCTCGCCATCGGCGATCCACACGATCTGCGGCACCGTGTCGATCATCAGGCGGAAGCGCGCCTCGCTCTCGACCAGCGCGCCCTCTGCCACCTTCTGCCGCCGTTCCGCCGCGATCCGCTCGGTCGTCTCGGCCAATACGCACAGCACGCCGCCCGGCCGCCCGCTCTCGTCGATCACCGGCGAGTAATCGAGGTTCATCAGCACCTGTTCGGGCGCGCCGTGGCGATAGAGCGTCAGTTCCTGATCGCGGTAGCGCAGCGTGCCCCCGGCCAGCCCGACGCGCATGACATGGTCGTTGAAGTCGGCGACCTCGGGCCAGCCCTGGCGCACCGGCGAGCCCAGCAGATCGGGATGCCGCCCGCCCGCGAACAGCGAATAGGCGTCGTTATAGAGCATGATGCCGTCTTCGCCCCACAGCATCACCATGGGCGCGGGCGAGTGCAGCAGCATCAGCGTCGCGGTCCGCAGGCTGGCCGGCCAGCCGTCGATCGGCCCCAAAACGCTGCCCGACCAGTCGCGCGCGGCGATCAGGTCGCCACAGCCGCCGCCCCGGCACAGCAATTCGGCGAAGGTCGGGGCACCGCGATCGGACATGAACATTCCCTGACCCACACCGCCAAGCCGGCCATGGACCGCGTCATCATAACTCATTTTAAGCCACAAGCCATAGCCGGCCGCATCGCACGCCGGCCATCCGCCCCCTCGCCTATCGCCGCAACCCACGGTAGCGTTGAGACAATTGTTAAAAGGAGAGGTCATGGCCGACATCGAACGGGCAACCATCCGCCGGATCGGCTGGCGGCTGATGCCGCTGCTCGGCCTGCTCTATCTGGTCGCCTATATTGACCGGCAGAACATCTCCTATGCCAAGCTGCAGATGGTCGATGCGCTGGGCCTGAGCGAGGCGGCGTTCGGGCTGGGCGCCTCGCTGTTCTTCATAGTCTATTTCCTGTACTAGGTGCCGAGCAACATCCTGCTCCACCGCATGGGTGCGCATATCTGGTTCACCCGGATCATCGCGAGTTGGGGCGTCGTCACGCTGCTGCTCGCCTTCACGCCCAGCGCACCGGTCTTCTACCTGCTGCGCTTTCTGCTGGGCGTGGCGGAGGCGGGATTCTTTCCGGGTGTCCTCTATGTCCTGACCCTGTGGTTCCCGGCGCGCTACCGCGCGCGTGCGGTCGGGCTGTTCATGCTGGCCAGTGCGGTCGCCAATGCGGTGGGCGGCGCGATCGGCGGCTGGCTGCTCGATCAGGACGGCGCGCTCGGGCTCGCGGGGTGGCAATGGGTGTTCCTGGCCACCGGCCTGCCCGCCGTCCTGCTGGCGCCGGTCGTCTTCTTCCTGCTGCCCCGCGCGCCCGAAAGCGCGCGCTGGCTGACGCCGGACCAGAGGAGCTGGCTCGCGGGCGAACTCGCCGCCCCGGCGGTCGCACCGACGACGGGCCATGGCGACACCTGGGCGACGTTGCGCGACGGGCGGGTGCTGCTGCTGTGTCTGGTCTATATCGGCTTTCCGCTGGGTGCTTACGGCCTCAGCTATTGGTTGCCGACGATCGTGCGCGGGTTCGGTGTGTCGAACACCGCCAACGGGCTGCTCAACATCATTCCCTGGACATTGGTGGCGATCGCGCTCTGGGCGGTGCCGCGTCACGCCGCGCGCTATCGCAATCCCATCGGCCATGCCGCCGGGCCGGCGCTGCTCGGCGCGGTCCTGCTGGTTTTGAGTGTGCTGGTCGATCAGGTCGCGTTGCGCTTCGCCTGTCTCAGCCTGGCGGCGGCGGCGATCTTTTCGGGTCAGCCGGTCTTCTGGACGCTGCCGCCGCGCTTCCTGACGGGGGCGCGGGCGGCGGCGGGGTTCGCCGCAATCAACTCGGTCGGCAATCTGGGCGGCTTCATCGCCCAGGCGATCGTGCCGACGCTGCGCGACTGGGCGGGCAGCGATACCGCGCCGATGCTGTTCCTGGCCGCCTGCCTGATCGCGACCGGGCTGGGCGTGATCCTGGTCGAACGGCGCCTGCCGCGACCGGACTGAGCGGCGGCGGGTCCTCAGCCGGTCTCGGCACGCGCCGCGCCGCAGGCCGATACCGGGATGGCGATGGTGCAATGCACCCCGTCCGCCTCCAGCCGATAGGTGGTCCGCGCGCTCAACTGATAGGGCAGCGCGCGTTCGATCAGCTCGCGCCCCTGCCCCGTGCCCTGCGGCGCGGCACCCGCCGGCGGCATCGGCACGCCGCTTTCGCGCCAGTCGATATGCAGCCACGGCCGATCGTCCGCCCCCACCGGCTCCAGCGACCAACGCACCGTCAGATACCCCGTGGCATGCGCCAGCGCGCCATATTTGGCGGCATTGGTGCCCAGCTCGTGCAGCGCCATCGCCAGCGTCTGGACGGTCGAGGAGCGCAGCCGCACCCCCGTCGGCCCGTCCAGCGTCACCCGGTCCGGCCCGCCGCCGCCCAGCGCCGACAATTCGGTGCGGATCAGGTCGCCGAAGGTCACCCGGTCATGGTCGTTCAGCCGCGACAACAGCCCCTGCACCCGTGACAGCGCGTCCAGCCGGTCCGCGAACTTCTCATGAAACTCGGCCAGATCGCCGCTCGACCGCGCGGTCTTCTCGGCGGTCGAGCGGACCACCCCGATCAGGTTGCGCGTGCGGTGCTGCAACTCGGCGATCAACACCTGTTGCCGCTCCTCCCACATGCGCCGGTCGGTCGTCTCGACGACCGCGCCGACCATGCGGACCGGCCGACCTTCGCTGTAGAAGCAACGCCCCCGCCCATGCAGCCAGTGGACCGAGCCATCGGGGTGGACGACGCGGAACTCATGGTCGAACTCGCGATGCTCGGTCATCGCGGCCTGCAACAACGCCTCGGCCGCCGGGCGGTCGTCGGGATGGACCCGCGCGACCCAGGTCTCATAGCTGGGCTTCACCTCGCCGACGGCATAGCCCTCCATGCGGAAATGCTCGTCCGACCAGTGCACTTCGTTGGTGACGACATCCCAGTCCCACAGGCCCAGCCGACCGACCTCGACCGCGCTGAGCAGCCGCTCCTCGCTCTGTTCGATCCGCTCCTGCGCCAGCCTGGTGTCGGTGATGTCCTCGCCGATGCCGCCGATCAGCCGGACGACGCCCTGTTCGTCGGGGATCGGAAAGTCGGTGTCGCGCAACCAGCGGATCGCGCCGTCACCCGGGCGGCGGATGCGATATTCGAGGACCGCATGCTCGCCCGCCCGCAACCGACCGATATGCCGCTCGGCCAGCGGGCGATCCTCGGGCAGGATCATGGCCAGCCAGTTGCGATAATGATCGCCCGACAGAAGCGCGTCGCGCCCCAGGCCGTAGATCGCCTCGAACGCCGGGGTGACATAATGCCATTGCAGCGTTTCGGCATCGCGCAGCCACAAAATGTCCTGCGACGCCTCACCGAACTGCCGCATCCGTTCCTCACTCGCGCGCAGCGTCGCCTGGGTGCAGGCCTGTTCCATCGCGGTCCAGATGCGCTCGGCCACGTCCTCGATCAGCGCGATCTCACCGCGCGGCCAGGACCGGGGCGCCGCCGCGATCGCGCCCAGCGACCAGATCGGATCGCCCTTGCCCTTGTGCAGCACCACCCCCGCCAGCGCGCCGATTCCCAGCTCTGAAAAATTGCGCCGTTCGGCGTCGGACAGCGACGGATCGGCGGGGATGTCGTCGATGACCAGCGTCCGCTCGAACGCCACCTGCGCCGCCTGGGGGAAATCGGACAGGCGGATGGTTGCGGGCAACGGCGCAGTGCGGGCATTGCCGATCTGCTCGGCGACATCGACCCGGTCCTCGGCCATCCGGAAATGGGCGACATAGCAGCGGTCGAGCGACAACCTTTCGCTCAGCATCGCGAGGCCGCAGCGCACCACGCCCGCCACGCTGGTCTCGGCCCGCAGCACGTCCGACAGCCGCAGCAGGAACACCTGCCGCTCCTCGCTTTCCCGCAGCGCGCGCGAGCGTTCCTCGACGCGCAGCTCCAGCTCGTTCTGGCTGATCCGCGCCGCCCGCAGCGCACGGGTCATCTGGAACCCCGCCGCCGCGAACCGGCTCAGCCGTTCGAGCAGCCGGCCATCCTCCTGGTCGAATTTACGATCCGGGTCATGCGCGGCGATCCACACCGTGCCGATCGGCGTGCCCCGATGGAAGAAGGGCATCAGCAACAGTTCATGGACCGTCGGCTGGATCTCGCCATGTCCGAAGAACCGCGCGGGATTGTCGAACAGCTGCATCGCCGCGCGCGCCACCACCACACCGCAGGGACTGGCGTCGAGCGGCATCACCCCGCCGCGCATCGCCGCCCAGGCCCCGGCGAGCGCCACCCACTGGAACCGCCCGCCGTCCTTTTCCGCCTCCAACAGGCTGATCCCGGCGGACCCGGCCACGCCGTGCTTGACCAGCAGATCGCACAAAGTCTGCAACAGCCGTTCGGGATCGGTCGCGAGTTCCTCGGCCAGACGCGCCATGGCATCGGCTTCGAGGCCATGGTCGGGTGCGCGCGCGGGCCGATGCGCCAGCGCACCGGTGATGATCACGTCATCCAGGCGACAGGCGGCCGATCGGTCAGCCATGGCGCGAACCATAGGCGGTGGTCAGGAACGACTCGATGATCGACACGCGTATCGCCCGCCCCTCCTGATTCGCGCTGCGCCGAAGGGGCGACAGGGAATGACCCGATGCTTGGCCCCTTATCCCATGCCCGGCGGTGGTCGGCCAGCCTGTTTCCGTCGTCAGAGGTTGGCCTGTTCCTCCTCGGGCAGGTCCTCGTCCGGGCCATAATAGAGCGTGGCGCATTCCTCGGCCAGGCACCCGCCCTCGATCACGATGTCGTCGCGATACGCCTTGGCGATGAAGGACAGGGTGTCGACGTGCCGCGCCTCGAAATACATGGGATGCACATCGTCACGCCCCGCGCCGTAGACGACCCGCCCGACCTTCGACCAGATCGAGGCCATGGTGCACATGCCGCAGGGTTGCAGCGTCGAATACAGCGTCGCATCCCGCAGTTCGAGATCGCCCAGGCTTTCGCAGGCGCGGCGGATCGCCATCATCTCGGCATGCGCCGTCGCATCGGGCAGTTCGTGCGTCTGGTTGCGCTCGGCCGCCAGCACCTGTCCGTCGCGCACGATCACGCAGCCCAGCGGCGAGGTCGAGGGGTCGCTGCCCTTCGAGCGCGCCACCTCCAGCGCCATGCGCATCCATCGCTCATCGGTCGCCTTGTCCATGCCCGTCCTCTCCTTGGTTCAGCAAGGGAGAACGCATGGACGCCCGGCCAAGCGCCTGCGCCCGAACGAAATTTGCGGAGCGGTTTTTGCCGTGCGGATACGGCGCGTCCTATCGCGGAGATGACGACCGCCACTCCCGCGTGACGACAAAGCACGAAGAGGGCGCGTACACCCTCTTCGTTGAGGGGATAGAGCGGGCTGTCAGAGAGGGGCCCCGACAGCCCGCCACCGGCGGGATCAGACGATATTGATACCGCTGGTCTTGATCAGCCCGTTCAGGCCATTCGGGTAGAAGCCCCCCGATGCGACCGACGAGCCGGATGCGTAAAGAATACCCAGTGCTTCCTCGGGCGTGCGGCGCAGGGCAACCCAGTTGCCGCCGTCGCGCAACTGGATGACCGAACCGAAGTCGGTGTCGCCGGCGAACCAGCCGATACCGGCATCGAGATTGCGCGGACCGTCCAGCCGGTTGCGCGCCTCCGCCATGCGCCAGGAGCGTTCGAACAGGATCTGCGTCGCCGGCAGCGAGCGAGCCTGAAGCAGTGCGCGCTGATAGAGCGCGTTGCGGATCGCGCCGTCGCTGGCGCCGACCCCGGCGGCAAAGGCGCCGGCGACCCCCAGCATCCCCGCGCTGACCTGATAGCTCTGGTCGACCGACGCCGTCATCGTGACCGCCGACAGGGCGACCGCGCCGAGCAGGAAATCCTCCTGCGAGCTATAGGGATCGAAAAAGCTGGCCGGCGGCGTGTCCGAGGGAACGCGCGCGATCATGTCGAACGGTCCCTTGTCGCCCCCGGCGATGTTGAGCGCCGGCTGTGCCGTGACGGCACCGCCCAGCGTCCGCCGCAGATAGCTGATCCGCCCCAGCACAGCATTGGCGACCTCACCGACCGTCGCGCGCGTCATATTGTCGGTAAAGGTCACCGCGCGGCCACCCGAAACGCCGCCGGCCGTCCCGCTGCCGGTGGTGCTCGCGGCCGGCAGCGTGCCGCCGGTCAGGCCGCGCACCAGATAGCTGCCATAGAGATAGTGCAGCTGAAGCATGAAGTTCAGCCGGTCGTTGTCGGTGGCGGTATAGCTGGGCGGCGGCGTCGGTGTCGCGGTGGCGCTGGCGGACGCGGTGGGCGTCGGCGTCTTCACATTCTCCGAACCCACGACGTCGTCGTTGCAGCCCTCGAGCAGCGCCAGCCCGCCCGCCATCACGGACGCGGTGCCGAACCAGCGGATCATCTGACGGCGCGTAGTATCGAACGCGCCGGGTTCCTTGTCGGAAATCGTCATGTCATCCCCCTTTGGGAAGCGATCTGTTGCGGTCAGTTGGCGGCGCTGGTCTTGATCGACCCGTTGATTCCGGTCGGGAAGAACCCGCCCTGCGTGGTCGCGGCCGAGGTCATGAACAGCACGTTGAGCGCCTGGGCCGGCGTGCGCGACAGGTGAAGCCCGTCATCATCGGTCAGGCCGAGTCGCGGCACCATCATGCCGTTGACCGTGACCGGCGACATGCCGCGATCGGTGATGCCTGCGCCATCGATGCCGTTGCGCCAAGCCGCCAGGCGATCGACCATCGTCAGCACCGCCGGCCGGCTGGTCGAGGCGGCCATCAATATGGTCCGCACCGTCGTCACATCGGTGGCGGCGGTCGCCGCCATCGAGACCATCGCCGCCTTCACGATGCTGTTGGTATATTGCGGCACCAGCCCGTTGAGCGCCGTCGCCTGCACCGCCAGAATCGTTTCCGCCGCCAGAGCCAGATCGACCGGCGAGGCATAAGGATCGAAACTTTCGCTCGGTCCGATCGCGCCCGCCAGCCGGAACATGGCGGTAAAACGCTCGGCGGTCATGTCGATCTGCTTCTGCGCGGGCGAGTCGGCGCGCAGCAGCGATCGCAGCAGCAGGGTGCGATACCAGAGCGAGTCGGCGATCTCCTGGATGCGCGCCTGGATGTCACGCGTACCCACTGGAAAGGCGACCTGCTTGGCCGAGGTGGCGGACACGCCGGGTTGATCGACCGTCTCGCCGCCGCGGATGAACTGCGCGGGCAACTGCCGATCCTTTCCGTAGATCGCCAGCTGCAGCATGTTGGTCGACAGATAATGCAGGTTCAGCGCGAACTGCAGCGGCGCGGTGTCGACCGACGCCGACACCTGCGCGGAAGCCGATCCGGCGGCGCCGGCAAGCGCGACCCCCGCCAGCATCGCCGCGAAGAACTCCCGGCGCCCCGCCCCGGAAAGCCCGGACCGTTCGTCCGACATTGTCTCGAAGTCTTTCATGTCCCTCCCCTTGTCTATCGCCACTGCGTCTTTTCGAACGTCTGAGCCATGGGATGGCCAGCCCCTTACGCGGCAGCTCCCTTCAAAGCGCTTCCCCCGATGTGCGGCACCCCTGCCGCTCTACCGGAATCAACCGATGGACAAGTTTTAAGTTGTCTGACCTTATTCGTCCAGTTATATTGTATACCTTCGAGCAACAAATTGCCGTAAACGTTTTTTGGGGGAGGTAGGTATGCTGTCCATGCGGGGGCTTGCGAGCGGGGTTGCGTTAGCTGCGATAATAGCCGTTCTTCCAGTGGAAGATGCGGCGGCGCAACAAGCAGGGGATGCCACTGAAAAGGCGCAGAAAGTCTTGACGGGAGGCAAGACTTCCAAGTTACGATCACGCAAGCGTACCAAGCGTGAGGAACGGTTGGTTAAGGAAGCGGCGAAAAGTACCGAATCGCAGCCGCAGCTATCCAACGACAATGGTCGCCTGGAAGGCGACATCATCGTCATGGGGCTTCGCGAGAATCTGAAGTCCTCGCGTAACGCCAAGCGTCGGGCATCGCAAATCGTCGACGTCGTGGTAGCGCAAGACATTGGTAAATTGCCTGACAAAAACATTCCCGAAGCGCTGGCGCGCGTACCGGGCGTGCAGATCGAACGCAATCGCGGCGAGGGTGGCGAGGTCAAGATCCGCGGCCTTGGCGGCGTGATGACGACGGTCAACGGATCGCCGACCTTCTCGGCCGGCGACCGTACGACCTATCTCAATGATATTTCATCGGACATGGTCGCGGGCATCGAGGTCTACAAAACGCGCACCCCCGACCAGGTCGAGGGTAGCCAGACCGGCGTGATCAACCTGACGCTGCGCCGCCCGACCGATTTCAAGGAAGGCGCGACCTATGCCTTCAGCGTTCGCGGCGACTATGCCGATCAGGTCAAGCAGGTAAATCCCTATTTCAGCGCGCTGGTAGCGTATAACGCGGATACGAACATCGGCCGGCTCGGCTTTTCGGTCAACGGATCGGTCAACGACGTTCGGTACAATGAATCGATCCGGTGGAACTCCAAGCCCCATATTCCGGGCGACTCGCGTCTGACCTTCCTGCCGAGCACGACGCCGCGCAATATATACATGCCTTGGGCTATCGGCTTTGCCGGACCGAACGGCTGGTCGAGGCGGGCCGACGTCAACGTCTCGACGCAGTGGAAACCGGACGATCACTGGGCCATCACGCTAGAGGGCGGCTATCGCAAGCAGCGCATGCTGTGGGCCGACAACCAGTTCGACATTCCGCTGACCTATTCGGCGTCGTCTGCGCCTTTGCCGGTCCTGTCCAATATCGTATTGGGCGACGATGGCCGGCTGGTGAAATCTCTGTCGGCGACGTCGCTCGACCCTCTTGGGCCAGGGCGCCAGTCATTCCTGCATGAAAGCACCAATTACAACGCCCGCTTTCAGGTGGATTACAAGAACGAGCGCTTCGAATTCAACAGCTGGATCAATTGGGCCCGCGCCGAAAACGATTCCAATCATATTTTCCATTGGATTCGTTTCAATCAGCAGCCCGATTATGACGTGATCTTCAATGACAAGACCGACCCGCTTGGCGGATCGAACGTCACGTTCAAAAATATCGATCTGCTCGATCGCAAAAACTATTTGTATATCGACGGCTTCGATCAATCCAAGCAATACACCTATAGCTCCGAGATCGAAGCCAAGTGGGACTTGAAGCTCTATACCGACTCGAGTTTCATAGACTATCTGAAAACCGGTTTCCGCTACGCCAATCGTACCTATGCACGTGCATATGGTGCGCGAGGCGCCTATATAAATCTGCGCCTCCCTATCTCCAGCCTGCCCAATTATGAGCTGGTCAGCAGTGGAAAGGGCTTCCAAGGGTCCAGTTCCGCCGCCAATGCGGAATGGCTGATCGGCGACACCAATTCCATCCGGAACAGCTTTGCGGCCATCCGCTCGCAATTGGTCGGCATCTACCCGGAACTGGCGACCCCATATCCCAAATATAATCCGCTTGATGACATTGGCGGCGCGGACGGCAGTTACGCCGCCTATGTGATGGCGCATTACAACGTCAAACTTCTGTTCCCGATCGACGGCGTGATCGGCACCCGCTTCGTCAACAACCTCACCAACCTGACTGCCACGCAGCGATCGACTCAGTTCGTCAACGTCAACAATCAACTTGTCGAACAGACCGTCGATACGCGGATCACTCCGAAGGCCAATTTCCTCGACGTCATGCCGAGCGTGAACGCCATCATTCACTTCACGCCCAAGCTGCAATTGCGCACGGCCTGGACATATGAAGTGGGGCGGCCCAGCGTCTATCAGATCAATCCCCGTCTGGTACTGGATCTGCGCAACCGCACGGGACCGACGGCGTGGGGCGGCAATCCGCGGTTGGGAGCAATCACCACCAACAAATATGACGCATCGCTCGAATGGTATTTCGGGCCGACCGGCCTAGCCAGCCTTGCCGTCTGGCAATGGAATCAGGACGGCCTGGTCGGCAATCGCCAGTTGCCTGAGGTGCTACCCGAGTCGCCCAACGTGCCGGTCCTGGTAACCCGCCCCTATAATCTAGGCCGTGGCCGACATCGCGGCATCGAAGGTAGGTTGTCGTCCTTCTTCACCTTCCTTCCCGGCATCCTGAAGAGCTTTGGCGCGGAGGTGAACGGAGTCGTCAATCTAACCCGTCAAGCCTATCCCGTCTTCAAACCGGACAGCACATCGATTAGGGAAGCTGAATTCGTTTATGGGCCATATCTATATGTTTCCAAGTACGTATACAATCTGATCGGCTTCTTCGAACGAGACGGGCTGAACGTTCGCGTCGCCTATAACTGGCAATCGCGTCAGCAACTCTGGGTGGATGCCAACGACCCTTACAACAACCTGTTTCGAGATCCGGTCAAACGGCTCGATGCCTCGATCAACTATGACATCAACAAGAACCTGACCGTGGCCCTGGAGGGATCGAACCTGACGGCGGATGGCAACCGCAGCTATTGGGGTTCCTATGCGGCCCCGCAGGACGTGCGCTATTTCTCGCGCAACTTCAGCCTCTCGGTGCGCACCCGCTTCTGAGACGCCGATCCGTGACAGCAAAAAGGGGTGGGACGCGTGTCCCACCCCTTTTTTGTTGCGACCGTCCCGCAATCCGGGGTCGATCAGGCGCTGGCGATCAATCCTGCGCCAGGGGCTTGGCCAGCGCCGGGGTCTGCTGATGCTGGACGACGCGCCAGACCTCATGCTCCAGCCGCCGGATCGTGGAGGTGCAATGCGCCTTGTAGCTTTCCCCGTCGCGGCTGGCCGTGACGTGATAGCCGATCACGATCAGCCCTTCCTGCGGGCGCGACACCTGCCGCTCGGTCAGCTCGGCGCTGTCCCACACCGGGGTGTCCGCCACCGCCGCGATGGCGGCGTCCCCGCGCAGGACGAAGGGCGGGTGCGGCAGGACCATCACGACCTCGGGATCGACCTTTTCCCGGTAATTGTCGGGACCCTCGGTCCACAGGCTTTCCTCGAAACTCCAAAGGCGTTCGTCTTCCATGGCATAGGCTCCCGGTTGGACATCAAATGAGTGGGCGGCGGGCCGGCTCAGGCGAAGTCGCCGAGATCGGCGGCTTCCTCTTCGGCGCGTCGGGCGACGGCGTCCGCGTCGGTGGTCGACGCGACGTCCTGCTCGGCCGGGGCCGGTTCATCGGGCGCGATCGGTTTGGGATCGGCGGCGGGCCGAGGGTGATCAGGCGGCATGACGGCTCCAGACGGTCGACCGACCTCTTGCGAGCCGGCACCGGCCTAGAACGCCGACCGGCGGGGTCAGAGCCATGACGCGTCAGGAAAATATTGCAGGCACCCGACCGAAGCGGGAGCACGTCCCTCGCTACGGTCGGGTGCGGCCTGAACGCGTCACGCTATTCGCGGAAGGCGCTCTCACTCAGCCGGGTGAAGGGGGTCAGGATATAGGCCATCACCGAACGGCGATCACCCAGCAGGTTGACGTCGGCGGTCATGCCCGGACCGATGGGCAGGCGGCGGCCCTCGCGGTCGCGGAAGCTGTCGGCCCGCCCCCGGACGCGGACGGTGTAATGGCTCTCGCCGGTCCGTTCATCGACCGTGGCATCGGGGCTGATCGTCACCACCTCGCCCTCCATCCCGCCATAGACCGCCGAGTCATAGGCGGTGACGTTGATCCGCGCATGCTGGCCGATATGAACCGAGGCGATGTCCTTGGGCGTGACCATGGCCTCGACGGTCAGCGCGTCGGCGCTGGGTACGACCTCGACGATCGGCTGGCCGGGCGCGACGCTGCTGCCGACGGTGGAGACCAGCACCCGGTTGACGCGGCCCGTCACGGGCGCGCGGACGACGGCGCGGCTGTCGCGCGCGGCGAGCGCGGGCATGGTCCGCCGGCGCGCCGCCATCTCCGCCTGCGCCGCGGCCAGATCGGTGCCCGCCTGCGCGCGCCAGGCCTGACGGACCTGGGACTGGGTCGCGCGCGCCTCGGCGACGGCGGAGCGGGCGCGGGCGATCGTCGCCGCCGCCTGTTCGGCATCGCTGGCCGCCACGGCCGCGCCATTTTCGAGCTGGATCAACGACACCTGCGGCTCGATCCCGCGTGCCACCAGCGGGCGCATCAGGTCGAGTTGCCGCTGCGCCGCGTCACGTGCCGATTGGCGCGAGCGATAGGCGGCCTCCGCCTCCACCACCGCACGCTGCGCCTGAGCTTCGCGCGCCGCACCCGCCGAGGTCAGGCTGGCGAGATCGGCCATACGCGCGGCGTGCAGCGCACGCTCGATCCCGATCTGCTCGGCGATCGCCGCATTGGCCGGCCTGCCATAGACCGGTTCGCGACCCGCAATCTCGGCCTCCAGCCGCGCGATCTTGGCGGTCAGCGCATCGACGGTGATCGCGCTGCTACCCAGCTCGGCGCCGGTCTGCGTCTGGTCGAGCCGCACCAGCACCTGCCCCTGCCGCACGACGTCGCCCGGATGCGCCAGGATCGCCGACACGATCCCCCCTTCCAGATTGGAGACGACCTGCAACCGGTTGCTGGGCACGACGCGTCCGGAGGCGTGGATCGTCCGGTCGAGCTGGACCAGGCTGGCCCACAGGATGAAGATCACGACAAAGGCCAGGATCAGCCAGAGCAGCAGGCTGGACGCGCGGCCGGGGCGCATCCGGTCGACATAATCCTCGAGGCGGGGTTCGGCGGTATCGGTAGCGGACATCAGGCGACGGCTCGCGGACGCTGGAGTTGCTGGAGCACCTGATCGCGCGGCCCGTCATTGACGACACGGCCGGCGTCGATGACGACGATACGCTCGACCAGGCGGAGCAGCGCGGGGCGATGGGTGATGAGGACGAAGGTCCGGCCCTCCAATTCGGCGGCCAGCCGGTCGATCAGCGCCGCCTCGGTCTGCTGGTCCATCGCGCTGGTCGGCTCGTCGAACACCACGACCGGCGGGCTGCCCGCCAGCGCGCGGGCGAGCGCGATCGACTGGCGCTGGCCCCCCGACAGGCCCTCGCCCCGATCGGCCAGGATCAGGTCATAGCCATTGGCGAGCTGGCCCATGAACTGATGCGTGCCGCTCAATTCGGCGGCGCGCAGCATTTCGGCATCGTCGATGCCGGGGCGGTCGAGCACGATATTCTCGCGCACGCTGCCGCTCAGCAGAACGCTTTCCTGCAGCGCGGTGCCGATGCGCGCGCGCATATAGGCGGGGTCGAACTGGCGGATGTCGGTGCCGTCGATCATCACCAGCCCCTCCTGCGGCGGATACAGCCCCAGGATCATCCGCGCGATCGTCGACTTGCCCGATCCCACCCGGCCGAGCAGCCCGATGCGCTGCCCCGCCGGAATGACGAGGTTGAGGCCGTCCAGCGTCTTCTCCGCCGCGCCGGGATAACGGAATTCGACGCCGCGCAACTCGATCCGGCCGGCGAAGCGCGCAGGCTTCAGCGCCTCGTTCTGTGGCCCCTCAGTCGGCTGGTCCATCATGGTGTTGATCTGGCGATAGGCGGTGCGCGTCGCCGACAGGCGGGTCAGCAGCGTCGCGACCTGCGCCAGCGGCTGGACCGCGCGGCCCGACAGGATCGAACAGGCGACCAGCGCGCCGGTGGTCAGCCGGTGATCGGCGATCAGGAACACGCCGGCCACAACGGTGCCGGCATAGGACAGGGTGTTGGCCGAGGCGGCGACCGTGGTCGCGATCGTCGACACCAGTCGCTGGCGCATCGCGCTGTCCGAATGGGCGCGATTGGCCTTGCTCCAGCGGCGGCCGAGCAGGGTCGCCGCGCCGCTGGTCTTCACCATCTCCAAGGCGCCGACCGTCTCGACCAGCACGCTCTGCTTGCTCTGCCCCTCGCTCAGCGACCTGGCGGACAGGCGATCGAGCGCGGGGCGCGTCAGCCAGCCGGCGCCGATGACGACCGGGATCGCGGCCAGCGGCACCCAGACGACCGCGCCGCCGATAATCGCGATGAAGACCAGGGTGACGACCACGAAGGGCACGTCGACCATCGCCGTCATCGTCGCCGAGGCGAAGAAATCGCGCAGCGTCTCCAGCTCGCGCATCATGCCGGTCAGCGATCCGGTCGAGCCGCGCTTCAGGTCCAGGCGGATGCCGACCAGCCGCTGAAAGACGCGGGTGCCGATGTCATGGTCGATGTCGGCGCCGGCCAGATCGACGAAATAGGCGCGCAGGATACGCAGCACGAAGTCGAAGACGACGACGATCAGCAGCCCGATCGACAGCGCGACCAGCGACGCATAGGCGTTGTTGGGCACGACGCGGTCATAGACGGTCATCGTGAACAGCGAGGTGATCAGCCCGAACAGATTGATCATCGCCGCCGCCAGCGCGACCTTCAGATAGACGCGCCGGTTGCGCAGCATCGGTTCGAGCAGCCACGGCGCAAAGCGCGGGCGCGGGTGATCGATCATGTCGGCAGGCGGGGTCATGGCGTGTCCATCGTGGCGGGATCGATCTGCAGGGCGCGCAACAGGCGGCCGGTGCGGGCGAGCAGGACATAGCGGGCGGTATCCAGCTCGGTGACCGTCTGGATATAGCGCGCCGCGACGCCGAAATAGTTGTTCTCGGCGGACAGCAGGTCGAACAGCGTCCCGCGAGACACGCGGAAGCGTTCGGCCAGCACGTCGCGCGACTGGCGACTGGCAATGTAGTTGCGCTCGATCGCGGTCCGCGCCTGCTCGAGCGCGGCGATGTCGGACAGGGCGATGCGCGCGTCGCGCTCGGCATCCTGGCGGATGCGGTCGAGCCGGGCGTCGGCGCCGTGTACCCGCGCCTCGGCCTGGCGGACCCGCTCGGCGGCACCGCCGCCCAGCCGCATGCTGAGCGTCAGATTGGCGCGCACGTCATAGTCGCGGCGATTCTCGATCACGCCGTAACGGCCGGCATCGACCCCGGCGGTCAGCTGCGGCAACCGGTCGGAGCGCAGCGCATCGGCATCGCGGCGCGCCGCCCCGGCCTGCGCGGCGGCCACCCGCACGGTCGGCAGGACGGCGATGTCGTCACGCAGGCCTGTCGCCGCGATCGGTCCGGCGTCGAGCACGGGGGCGCGGCCCAGATCGGCGGGGGCCGGCGCGCCGACCAGCCCCAGATATTGCGCCTCGGCATTGGCGAGCGCGCGGCGGAAATCGGCGAGTTGCGCGTCGGAGGCGGCGACATAGCTGTCGACCTGCGCGACATCGCCCTGTGCGGCATAGCCCTGCCCCACGCGTTCCTGAATCCGCACGCGCAGATCGCGCTGGCTGTCGGCGAACACCTCGCCCAGCCGGACCAGCGCGCGATAGCCATAGACATTGTACCAGACCGAAATCGTGCGCAGCGCGATCTGCGCGCTGACATCGTCCTGGCCGGCCAGCGACGCCTTGATCCGCGCCTCGGCCGCCGCGATGCGGCTGTTGCTGGCACCGAAGTCGACCACCGGCTGCTGGATGCGGATCAGGCCATCGGTGCGGCTGTCGGGGCGGGAGCGTTCCAGCACATTGCCCGGATCGTTGGAAAAGGCGCGGCTGACGATCTTGAAGGTCGAGAGCGACAGGTCGGCGGTGGGATATTGCCGCGCCTGCGCCTCGTCGCGCGCGGCGGCAGCCTCCTCGACCTGCGCCGTCGTTTCCGCGAGCGACGGGTTGCGGCGCACCGCCTGCGCCACCGCCTGTCGAAAGCCGTCAAGCGGCGTCTGCGTCCGCGCCAGTCGCAGGATCGGATCGGTGGCCGGATCGATGCGCAGCGGGTCCTCGCTGGGGGCGGGCAAGCCGCCGGGTACATTCTGCACCCACAGGCCGCTGCGCGGGATCACCGGTGCCGGCGACGCCATCGGAGCGGCGGGCGGCGCGGGCATGCCACCGATGCGCACCGGCGACCCCGCCGGGATGGATGGTGCGGGAAGCGATGCCGGGTCGCCCGCCGGGGCCAGCGTCGGCGACGGCGGCAGGCGGGTGGGCGTCGCGCCGATCTGGGGATTTTGTTGCAGCGGCGACGGGCCCGGCGCGCCGTTCGTCTGCGCGGTGGCGGACGTGGCCATGATGACGAGCATCGGCATGGCCCGCCATATGGCGCGGCCGCCCGTTCCGGCCCTTTGCTGACACCCCCTCATCCTACGCGCACCCACCCCATATACCCTGTTCGGCGAAAGCCCCGCCGGCCCCCCGGCCGCCGCAAACGGCCGAGGGGAGCCGCACCGACCATGGTGCGGCTCCCCCGAACCGAGTTTGGATCATTCCTATCAGACGATCATGAACATCCCGCTATCCATTGCGACCTGCTCGGGCAGAAGCATCGTGAACGCCTCGTGCGGATCGCTCTGTGCACTATCCGCCGCCTGGAACGCGGCAAGCGGAACCTGCGCGAAATCGCCGGCATCCTCCGCGACCGCCGAGACGATCACCGCCTGTGCCGGAGCCGTCCCCTCGACCGCGACCTGGGGAACGACCGGCTCCGATCGCACATCATCCTGAGCGCCGAGCAGTAGCGCCAGATCGACCGCCGCCGCGCCGTCGCCATGCGCGATCAGTTCATGATCCGCCCATTGCGGACGGCCCGGACGGATCGCCGGGGCCGCCGGTTCGGGCGGGGCCATCGGCCCGTCCTCCTCGCGCGGCGCCCAGAGGCTGTCGACGGAGACGGTCACCGACCGCCCCGCCAGCCCGAAGATGTTCGACGGAATCCATGCCATGACGGTGCCTCCGGCTCAGGCGAACAGGAAGTCGTCGGCGTTGAGCGAGGCAAGCGACACGCCCGACAGCACCAGCGAGTCGCCATTGTGCAGATCGATATGCACCCCGTCCGCCGCCTGGAAGGCCGAGGCCTTGACGTCGGCGAAGCTGGTGAAGCCCATGCCGCGCAGCTCGATCACGTCGCTGGTCCCGGCACCGCCGGTGAAGTCGGTGATCGTGTCGGCGCCGCTGCCCTTGGTGAACACGAACGTGTCGTTGCCCGTGCCGCCGGTCAGCGTGTCGTTGCCGGTCAGGCCCAGCAGGATGTCGTCGCCCGCACCGGCATTCAGCACGTCATCGCCATTGCTGCCGATCAGCATGTCGTTCGCCCCCGAACTGCCGTTCAGGCTGGTGTAGAAGGTCTTGGTCATCGTCTCACCGACGCCCAGATTGCCAAAGCCGAAGGCCAGGGTAATCGCCTCGTCCGCCATCGTCCCGTTGCGGTCGACCGGGTTGGCATAGGCCGAGCCGGCATAGACGTCGTAATTGGCGAAGCCATAGTTCGAGCTGCGCGCGGCGGCATCGAACGACACCAGGTTGACCGACACGCCCGACATCGGCCCCGTCGCCCGCGAGATCGCCAGCGCATTGCCCGCCGTCGGATTGGACAGCACGTCGTTATAGGTGGCGAACGACCCGCCCTTGTCGACGTCCTGATCGGGGTCGAAGCTGCGCAGGAAGCGCACATCGCTCAGCGTCGAGCTGCCGGTGTTCGTCACCGTGATCGTGGTCTTGTAATAGGTGGCGTTGGCGTCGAGCTCGATCACCTGCTTCACCGCCATGGTCCCGCCATTATAGCTGGCGGTGCCGGTGGTGGTCGTCGACAGGGTCGTGCCCACCGTCGTGTCGACGGTCGTGGTGGCGATGTCGTTGCGCCCGCTGCGCTGGTCCTGGATGAACGAGCGGCCGTTAAAGCCGAAGCCGATCGTGTCGACCGGCGAGCCCGGCAGGGTGAAATCGCCCGACTTGGGCGCCGCCCCCGCATTCCAGCCATCGGTGTCGACCACATAGGAGATTCGGCGGGCACCGTTGGTCGGGTGATAATTGGCCGGCGCGGCACTGGCGGTGCCGAGCGAGCCGGCGCTCGACACGCCGATCTCCATATAATTGCCCTGCAGGAACACGTCGTTGCCAACCGTGTCATGGTCGAGCACGCCGACCACGACCGCCACCGTCGCGGTCGAGGTCAGGCCGGCCCCGTCCGTCGCGGTATAGGTGAAGCTGTCATTGCCCGAATAGCCGGCCGCCGCCGTATAGCTGAGCGTGCCGTCGCTGTTGATCGACACCGTGCCGTGCGCGCCGTTGGTCACGCTCTGCACCGTGATCGCGTCGCCCTCCGGATCGGAGTCGTTGGCGAGCACCGCCACCGTCGCCGCAACGCCGGGCGATGCGAACAGCGTGTCGTCGGCGGCCTTGGGGGCGTCATTCTCGCCGGTGATCGTCACCGTGGTCGTGGCGGTCGATACGCCGCCATGGCCGTCCGACACCGTATAGGTGAAGCTGTCGGTCGCGGTCTCGCCGGCCTTCAGATACTGGAAGGCGCTGCCCGCCGCATAGCTGACATTGCCGTCGACCAGCGCGACGGTGCCGATCGTCCCCGTCGCACCGACGCCGGTGATGGTCAGCGCGTCCTTGTCCGCATCGCTGTCATTGGCGGTCAGCGTCGCCGCCGTGACGACCGTCGCACCGTCCTCGCTGACCCGCAGCGTGTCGCCCACCGCGACCGGCGCGTCATTGGTGCCGGTGACGGTGATCGACAGCGTCTGGGTCGCGCTGGCCTTGTTCTCGTCGGTGACCGTGTAGGTCACGGTGACGACGCGCGTCTCGCCCTCGCCCAGCGCCTGATAGGCCGCGTTGCCCGCGTCGAAAACATAGCTGCCATCGGCGTTCAGCGTCAGCCCCGCGACCGGCGCCGTCAGCGCGAAGCTCAGCTTGGCGCCGTGATCGACGTCATAGTCGTTCGCGGCGACGCTGCCGCTGATCGTGGCATCCTCGGCCACCGCCGCGGTGTCGGCGAGGGCGACGGGGGCGTCGTTCTGGCCGACCAGCGTATAGCTGCCCGTCGCGCTGGTCAGTCCGCCGTGCCCGTCCGAGACCTGATAGGTGAAGGTGTCGGTCGCCGTCTCCCCCAGCGCCAGCGCCTGCGCCGCCGCCGAACCGGCAGGCGTGATGGTCAGCGTGCCGTCGGCCGCCATCACCACGGTCGCACCCTGCGCGCTGGTGGTCGAGAAGGCGGGCACGGTCAGCACGTCGCCCGTGTCGACATCGGTCGCCTGGGTCAGCAGCAGGTTGCGGCCATTGGGATTGGCGAAGCTGCCATCCTCGGTGATGCCGGTCTGGATGATCTGCGCGGTGCCGATATACAGCGTCGCGCCGATCGCCCGCCCGCCGGTCGCATCATAGGAGCCGACGCGGAAGTCGATCGTGTAGTTGCCCGACTGGGCCAGCGTCAGCTCGACCGTCTGGACCCCGGTCGACCCGATGACGGGCACCTTATAGTCGAAGATGGTCTGGACGATCGCGCCCGTCGCCGCATCGCGGATATAGCCGGTGCCGATCGCCTGATCGCTGCCCGAGGACAGGACATAGACGAAGCGGATGGTGTCGCCCGCATTGCCCGAAAAGGCGGTGCTGGTGATGCTCGGCCCCTGCCCGGTGCCATAGCCGGTGGGGACGGTCGCGCTGTAGCGCAGCGCCGCGACATCCTTGTCGCCCGGGATGATGCTGGTGTTGCGCTGCACCGTCGCGGTCGAGGTCGACACCGAGCTGGTGCCCGAGGATGCCGTGTTGACGGTCCAGCCGTTCAGCGCGGTCGGATCGCTGAAATCGCCATTGACCAGGCGGTTGGCGACGACCGTGGCGTTGCCGGGCAGCGCGACGTTGCCGACGACCGGCGCGTCGTTGGTGCCGGTGACGGTGATCGCCAGGCTGGCATTGGCGACCGCGCCCGAGGCGTCGGTGACCGAATAGGTGCCGGTGACGACCAGCGTCGCGCCGGCGGCCAGGTTCTGATAGGCCGCGTTCGACGGATCGAAGACATAGCTGCCATCGGCGTTGATCGTCAGCCCGGCGACGGTGTTGGTCGCGGCATAGGTCAGCACCGCGCCGTGATCGACGTCGCTGTCGTTGGTGCCGACATTACCGGTCACCTTCGCGCCGTCCTCGACCGCGACCGCCGTGTCGGCGACCGCGACGGGTCCGTCGTTCCGCCCGGTGACCGTGATGGTCAGCGTCGCGGCGGCGGTGCCGCCCTGCCCGTCCGATACGCCATAGCCGGCGACGATCGTCTGCACCTCGCCTTCGGCCAGCGACTGGTAGGCGGCGTTGCCGGCGTTGAAGCTGTAGCTGCCATCGGCGTTCAGCGTCAGGCCCGCGACCGGCGCATCGAGCGTATAGGTCAGGACGGCGCCATGATCCGGATCGCCGTCATTGGCCGCCAGCGAGCTGGCGACGATCTTGTCCTCGACCACGCTCACCGTGTCCGCGACGGCGGTCGGCGCGTCATTGGTGCCGGTGACGGCAATGCTGAGCGTCGACGTCGCGGTCGCACCATGCTCGTCGGTGACGGTATAGGTCGCGACGACGGTCTGGACCTCGTCCTTGGCGAGCGCCTGATAGGCCGCGTTGCCGGCCTCGAAGCTGTAGCTGCCGTCCGCATTGAGCGTCAGGCCCGCGACCGGTACGTTCAACGAGTACGCCAGCTTGGCACCACGATCGATGTCGCTGTCATTGGTTGCAACCGAGCCAGTCAGGATCGCGTCTTCGACAACCGAACCGGCGTCCACGACCGCAACCGGCGCATCGTTCGTACCAATGATCGTCAGCGTCAGCGTCGACGTGGCAGTCGACCCATGCTCATCGGTGACGGTGTAGCTCGCAACGACGGTCTGCACTTCGCCCTTGGCGAGCGCCTGATAGGTCGCATTACCAGCGTCGAAGCTATAGCTGCCGTCGGCGTTCAGCGTCAGACCTGCGACCGGTGCGTTCAGCGTGTAGGCGAGCTTCGCGCCATGATCGACGTCGCTATCGTTCGCCGCGACCGAACCCGTCAGGATCGCATCTTCGACAACCGAACCAGCATCCACGACCGCAACCGGCGCGTCGTTCGTGCCGGTGATCGTCAGCGTCAGTGACGACGTGGCGGTCGCGCCATGCTCATCGGTGACGGTGTAGCTCGCAACGACGGTCTGCACTTCGCCCTTGGCCAGCGCTTGATAGGCCGCGTTACCAGCGTCGAAGCTGTAGCTGCCGTCGGCGTTGAGCGTCAGCCCCGCGACCGGTGCGTTGAGCGCGTACGCCAGCTTCGCGCCATGATCGACGTCGCTGTCGTTAGTCGCGACCGAACCCGTCAGGACTGCATCTTCGACAACCGAACCGACGTCCACGACCGCAATCGGCGCGTCGTTCGTGCCGGTTACCGTGAGCGTCAGCACCGACGTGGCCGTCGCGCCATGTTCGTCGGTGACGGTGTAGCTTGCGAGGACGGTCTGCACTTCGTCCTTCGCCAGCGCCTGATACGCGGCATCACCAGCGTCGAAGCTATAGCTGCCGTCGGCGTTCAGCGTCAGACCTGCGACCGGTGCGTTCAGCGTATAGGCCAGCTTCGCGCCATGGTCGACGTCGCTATCATTCGCCGCAACCGAACCCGTCAGGATCGCGTCTTCGACAACCGAACCAGCATCCACGACCGCAACCGGCGCATCGTTCGTGCCGGTCACCGTGAGCGTCAGCGTCGAGACAGCCGTCGCCCCATGTTCATCGGTGACGGTGTAGCTCGCAACGACGGTCTGCACTTCGTCCTTCGCCAGTGCCTGATACGCCACATTGCCAACGTCGAAGCTGTAGCTGCCGTCGGCGTTGAGCGTCAGCCCCGCGACCGGTGCGTTGAGCGTGTACGCCAGCTTGGCGCCATGATCGACGTCGCTGTCGTTCGTAGCCACCGAACCCGTCAGGATCGCATCTTCGACAACCGCGCCAGTGTCCACGACCGCAACCGGCGCGTCGTTCGTGCCGGTGATAGTCAAGGTCAGCGTCGAGGTGGACGTCGCACCATGTTCGTCGGTGACGGTGTAGTTCGCGACGACGGTCTGGACTTCGTCCTTGGCCAGTGCCTGATACGCCGCATTACCAGCGTCGAAGCTATAGCTGCCGTCGGCGTTGAGCGTCAGCCCCGCGACCGGTGCGTTCAGCGTGTACGCCAGCTTCGCACCATGATCGACGTCGCTATCGTTCGTCGCCACCGAACCCGTCAGGACCGCGTCTTCGACAACCGAACCGGCGTCCATGACTGCAACCGGCGCATCGTTCGTGCCGGTGATCGTCAAGGTCAGCGTCGACGTGGCGGTCGCACCATATTCGTCGGTCACGGTGTAGGCCGCCACGACGGTCTGCACCTCACCCTTGGCCAGCGCCTGATAGGCCGTGTTGGCGGGGTCGAAGCTGTAGCTGCCATCGGCATTCAGCGTCAGGCCCGCGACCGGCGCGTTCAGGGCGTAGGTGAGCTGCGCGTAATAATCGACGTCATGGTCGTTGCCCGCGACCGAGCCGGTGACGACCGCGCCGTCCTCGATCGCCGGATCGGCGACATCGGTGATGGCGACCGGGGCGTCGTTGGTGCCGATCAGGGTCACCGTCACCTGCTGGTCCACCTTGGCGCCATTCTGGTCGGTGACCGTGACGACATAGTGCTGGACCATCGTCTCGCCCTCGGCGAGGTCCTGCAGGTCGGCATTGTCGACCGCGAAGGTCCAGCGGACCTTGCCCGCGCCGTCGCCCGTCGCCGTGTCATCGATGACGGTCGCGAAATGGCCGCGATAATAGTCCTCTTGCGCCGCGACGCTCACCTTATGCGTGTCGATCAGGTCCGCGTCGGCGAAGGCGATGGTGCCGGCGATGGCGGTCGTCGCATCCTCGGTGACCTCGCCGCTCGCCACGGCGGCGGTGACGGTCGGCGCGTCATTGGTGCCGGTCAGCGTGACCGTCACGTCCTGGGTCGTCGTCGCGCCGAACTTGTCGGTCAGGGTCAGCGTATAGACCTGGGTCGCGACCTGGCCAGCGGCGAGCCTCTGCACGCTGGCATTGTCGGCGGTGAAGCGCCAGTTGATGGTCCCTTGCGCATTCTGGTCGGCGGTGTTCTCAACGACCTGGGCGCGCAGCGTGCCGAAGCCGCCCGCCGGCGCGAAGCCCGCCGGAACGCCACCCGTGATGGCGACGCGCGCGGCACCGATACTGACGCTGTGCGTGTCGGTCAGGTCGATGTCGCTGAAGGTGATCGTGCCGTCGCTGGTCAGCGTCGCCGCCGCATCCTCGACCACCGCGCCCTGATAGCGGCCCGAGACGATCGCGGGGCCGTCATTCTGGCCGGTGATCGTCACCGTGACGGTCGCGGTCGACACGTCGCCGTCCGCATCAGTCACCGTGTAGGTGAAGCTGTCGACCGCCTTCTCGCCCTGTGCGAGATACTGATAATAGGCCGCGTTGGGCGTGTAGACGACATTGGCGACCGGATTGGCGGGATCGGCGTAATTCTGGGTCAGCGTCACCGTGCCATGCGCGGGATTGCCGACCGAGACCGAGCGCACCTGATCGGGCACCGAGTCGTTGGCGAGCAGGTTGAACGCCAGCGATGCGTGATCCTCGTCGGTGGTGATCGCATCGGCGCGCGCGATCACGGCTTCGTCGCGCGGATCGAGCAGCAGGCCGTCGATCATGACCTCGAACTTCTCGACCCGGCTGACCGTCAGGTCGAAGGCGTCGAACTGGAACGTGCCATAATATTCGTTGGTGCCCAGCTTGGCGGACAAGCGCGCGAGGACGCTGTTCGCCTCCTGGTTCAGAAACGCGACATAGCGCGCGACATCGGCCTGGATGTCGCTACGCAGCCATTCGTCGCGCGTGAAGACCAGTCGCAGCGTATCGGTGTCGCTGCCGCCGTCATAGGAATCCTGCGGCGCGAACCATGATTTGGACGCCGGGCCATGGTCGGCCAGCCGATAGACCAGCGTGTCGTTGCCCAGTCCGCCGAACACGGTGTCCAGCCCCGCACCGCCATCGAGATAGTCGTTGCCGATACCGCCATCGAGCAGGTCGTTGCCCGCCCCGCCCAGCAGCGTGTCGTTGCCCTCGCCCCCGGACAGGATGTCATTGCCCTCGCCGCCGTCGAGCATGTCGGTGCCGCCGTCGCCATAGAGCGAGTCGTTGCCGGCACCACCCAGGATGCTGTCATTGCCGTCGCCGCCAAAGACGATGTCGTTGCCCGCCCCCGCATCGACCTGGTCATTGCCCGCACCGGCATGGATCACGTCGTTGCCGGCGCCGCCGGTGATCCGGTCATTGCCATTGCCGCCGCGCAGGACGTTCGAGGCGTCGTTGCCGGTGATCGTCTGGTTCGCGTTGCTGGTACCGTTGCCGGTGCTGATGCCAAGGCCGAGATTGATGGTCACTGCGCGTCTCCCAAAGGGCGAGGCGTCCGGGTGTTTGGAAACGACAAGGGGTCACGCCCGACCGGTATCGGGCGCGTGCCAGCGATCGGCGCCGCACCCTGCGATGCGACCGCGTTCGTCAAAAGCTGTGATACCACCGCTCATCCCCCCGGATCAGCGGCGTTCCGTCCCCTTGGCGCGCCCGCGGCGCGCTCGTCCCTGTTCCCCCGGACCGCTCGACCGCCAATCGATCGAACCCTGCCGATGACGATCTTTTTAAGGTTCGTTCACCGGGCCGCAATTGGCCGGGCGTCCAATTTACTTGACTGACCGTTCAGCCGGGGCCGCTTTGTCCCTTTCGAAGACATTAACCACGTGTGCGCCGCGTTTCGCTGGCCGTCTTGCCGAACGCGCTGCGAAACGCTCGGGCAAAATGGGCCTCGCTCGAAAAGCCGAAGTGAAAGGCGATCTCGCCGATACGCCGCTTTTCGCTCGCGTCGAGCAGCGCGTCGCGCGCCGCCTCCAGCCGCCGTCGCCAAATATAGCGCACCACGCCACCCTCCTCCTCAAACAGGGCGTAAAGTTCGGAGCGTGAGATGTTGAGGCGCGCGAACAGCCATTCGGGGCTCAGGTCGCTCGACCCCAGTCGCGCCTCGATCTGCCGCCGCGCCTGCTGTGCCAGCGCCGTGCGCCGGTCGGTGGCCGATGGCGGCCCCGAGGGCTGGCCGATGGCCAGCGTGACGAGTTGCATCAGCACATCCGCCAGCACGGGCGCGGCGCTGGTCGGCATGGTCTCCAGCCGGGGCGCGATCGCGTTCAGATGGACCGCCAGCAGCGTGCTGTCCTCCGCATCGAGCACTCGCCCGTGCAGCGCGCGCACATCGTCCACCCGCTCCGCCAGCATGACGCGCGGGACCGAGACGTTGATGACGTCGCGCTCGCCCTCGTCGACCATATAAAAGGGCTGCGCGAAATCGAGCAGCATGACCGTGCCGGGGGTACTGAGAACCTTGCGCCGCCCCGCCTCGCCGCGCGACACGCCGCGACGCGCCAGCTGGACGCTGATGCCGTCATGCCGATCGCGCGCGATCTGCGCCGCCGTCCGCTCCGACCGCCGCGGCGACGCCACGAGTTCGATGATGTGGAACGGCCCGACGAAGCAGGACCGCAGATCGGCGAAGACCGGCTGGCTCAGAAACGTGGTGGCCAGCGTGTTGTTGATGCCGCCCTGATACACCGCCTCACGCCGCTCGGGCGGCACGGCATCGGTTTGCACCAGCGACTTGGTCAGGACGCCTTGGGTCATGGAAATGGGCCGCTACCTTCGAGGAATTCCTCGGGGCGCCAGCCTTCGATCGGACATGACACCCTCGCCGCGCACTGCCCAACCATGCGCGCCGCGAGCATCATCCCCTCAGCTCATTCACCCCGTTTATTAACACAGGCTGCTGCCATGGATCGATCCCGAAGCAAAGCCGGACGGTGAAACCGCGCAGCATCGTTTTGGCACGGTCGGTGTGGCGATGCGGTTGGCGGGTGGGAAAGCTGAGCGTTTGACGATCGATTTGGAAGAGCCGCGCTAACGCTCAGAGGCGCGATATGGCGGAGACGGAGGGATTCGACCCCTCGGTACGGTTTCCCGTACGACGCTTTAGCAAAGCGTTGGTTTCAGCCACTCACCCACGTCTCCGGCTGCGGCGAGGTGCGGCTATAGCGGGGCCGGCGGAGGCAATCAACCGGGTCTGCGCGCGATTTTTCACAGAAAATCGACTAGAGCCTGCCGTGTCATTCATTGCGCTGCAAGGCGGCGACTGGTTAACGTTGCGGCATCGGTTCGCCGGGGGAGTTGAAGTTCATGCGTTTCGTCTGTCTGGGCCTGTCGGTCCTCTGCGGTCTGTCGGTCGCGGGTGCGACCGCCTCGCCGTCCCTGGCGCAGGTCCGCACGATCGACCCCAATCAGGGGATCGACAGCGATCTGGCGACGCAGCCCTCGCGCCCCGCCCCGCGCCAGCAGGTGCCCGCCGACCCCGTGCCCACCTATCCGCAATCGCAGACGCCACAGGACAGCGCCCCCCCGCCCGTCACCACCCCGCAGACGCCCGAGAGCCGCGCGACGCAGACCAGCCAGGCCGCCGACACCTTCGAGCGCGACGACCTGCTGGCCGCTGGCGAGGGCGTGTTCGGCAAGGGCGCCGAGGGCTTGGGCGGCATCATCGAGCGTATCCTGCGCGAACAGGGTCGCCCCAACGCCTATATCGCGGGGCGCGAGGCGTCGGGCGCGTTCGTCGTCGGGCTGCGCTATGGCTCGGGCATCATGACGCACAAGGTCGAGGGGCAGATGCCGGTTTATTGGACCGGGCCGTCGCTGGGCTTCGACATCGGCGGCGATGCGAACAAGGTGTTCGTGCTGGTTTACAACCTCTACGACACCGAGGAGCTGTTTCACCGCTTCCCGGCGGCCGAGGGGCGGCTGTATTTCGTCGGCGGGTTCGCGGCGACCTATTTGCGGCGCGGCAATGTCGTGCTGATCCCGGTGCGGCTGGGCGTCGGTTGGCGCGCGGGCGTGAATGTGGGGTACATGAACTTCACGCATAAGGCGCGGTGGTTGCCGTTTTGAGGTTTCGAGGCTGAGGCTTTCCCTTGGCCTTCGACTTCGCTCAGGCTGAACGGAGGTTGGGATAGAGAGGCCGAGCTTTCATAACAGCCGTTCAGGCTGAGCGAAGTCGAAGCCCACGCCCCAACCTATCTCCGCACCAATAACCTATACGGCTCGCTGAGCGCGATCACCGGCACGTCCCACGGATGCGCGGCGAGCAGGGCATCCGCCAGCGCCTTCACATCCGCCTCCGCATCATAGATCGCGGTCAGAATAACGGTCGGCGACCAGCTCGCCTCGCCCACCGCGCCCAGCGTCGGCACAGCGCCCTCGCCCGGCCGGAACCCCTCGTAACCGATCGCGAGTTCGACGACCTCGCGATACCGACCGAAATCGCCCAGCGGTGGCGTGCGCAGGATCGCCAGCAGCGGGGCGGCGGTGGCGTCGCGTTCCACCGCGCCCGGATCGCCGGCGATCAGCGCGGCCAGCGTCGGGGGCGCGACCGGGCAATAGACCCGGATGTCGCGCACCCACCGGCTGTCGCTCATCCGAAGTCGACCGCCTCGAAGCGGATCGGCTGGCCGGTCGGCGCATCGGCGAGCTGGTCCTCCCACATCGCCACCTGGCCGCGTACGATCGTGCCGATCGGCTTGCCGGTCAGCTCCATGCCGGTGAAGGGCGACCAGCCGCACTTGGACTGGAGCCACTGATCCTCGATCGTCCAGCGCTTCTTCTGGTCGACGTTGGTGTAGTCGGCGTCGTTACCCTCAGCGATCCGCCCCTTGCCGACGATGCCAAAGATGCGCTGTGCGCCGGCGCTGGTCAGCTCGATCACGCGCTGGAGCGACAGGCGGCCGTTCGCGGCATGGTCGAGCAACAGCGGCAGCAGCGTCTGCACGCCCGGCATCCCGCTGGGGCTACCCGGATAGGGCTTGGCCTTTTCCTCCAGCGTGT
>SXGS01428232.1_pt1 | contig 28544 bp, 21 predicted proteins | sample 3174681 | NCBI WGS metagenome assembly SXGS01 (sample SAMN11356861, study PRJNA531348) | freshwater metagenome | isolation source: freshwater sample F1-80 | place: China: Fuxian Lake, Yuxi | collected 2017-12-25 | reverse complement strand
CAGGGCAATCGCATCTAACGGAGGTTGACAAGGGTGGTGGTTGTGGTGCTGCGGTGGAGTGCTGACCACTGAGGCCTGTGGAGGGTACCATGACATCATCACCAAATTCCGAGAACACGATTCTGCAGCACATGTCTTCGCTGCCTGACCCTCGCGTGAACCGGACGCTGCTGCACCCGCTGGCCTCGGTGCTTGTGGTGGTGATCTGCGCGGTGATCTGCGGTGCGGAGACCTTCGTGGCCATCGAACTGTGGGGCCGCGCCAGACTCCCCTGGTTGCAGACCTTCCTGGATCTGCCCCACGGCATTCCCTCCCACGACACCATCGGTCGCATCCTCGGCGCCCTCGACCCCGAGGCCTTCCGTCAGGCCTTCATCAGTTGGGTCCGCACCCTGGCCAAGCTCAACCCCAAAGAGATCGTGGCCATCGATGGCCAGACTCTGCGAAGGAGCTTCGACCGCCCTGGCAACAAGGCGCCTATCCATATCGTCAGCGCATTCGCTACCTCCAATCACCTTATCCTCGGGCAACTCAAGACTGAAGCCAAGTCCAATGAGATCACGGCCATTCCACGTTTGCTTGAACTTCTGGCCATTGAGGGCTGTATCGTCACCATCGATGCAGAGGGCTGTCAGAAAGCCATTGCCGAGAAGATCATCAGCGCCAAGGCCGACTACGTTCTGCACGTCAAAGACAACCATCCCACGCTCCATGCTGAATTGCAGAGTTTTTTCAAGGGGTTACGCGAAACAAAGTTCAAGGGTCTGGCGGCCCATGGAAGCCATGAGGATGTGGATGGCGACCACGGGCGGGTCGAGACTCGGCGTGTGTGGAGCACGAACTGGACGGGCTTTCTCTCGGGCGGCAGTCAGTGGGCGGGACTGCGCAGCGTGGTGTGCGTCGAGCGTATCCGCGAGTTGACAGACAAGACGGAACATCACTTTGCCTTCTACATCAGCAGTCTGGACGGGATGAATGCCCAACTCATCGCACATGCAATCCGCGAACACTGGGGGATAGAGAACAAGGTCCACTGGGCTCTGGACGTCTCCTTCGACCAGGACGGATGCAGGGCACGCAAGGACCACACCGCGGAGAACTTCGCCATCATTCGACAGATCGCTCTCAACCTCCTCAAGAACGAGCGAACCCTCAAGGTGGGCGTCAAGAATAAGCGCTTGAACGCTGCCTGGGACCACAACTACATGCTCAAGGTCCTCGCCGCCGGCCCTGAGATTTAGATGCGATTGCCCTGTCCTGATACAACAGGCACCGGCGGCGCCGCTCTTCGAAGGGCGCTCGGGCGACCGCCATCATCGACACGATCTCCTCCACCGGCGTGGCCTCCTGGAGCGCCATGCGGACCACGGGATCTCCCAGCAGCAGATCAATGGCCAGCCGGTCGCCGACGAACTCGTAGACCTCGGTGCGCCACTGGAGCTCGTCCGGCCACAGATCCAGCAGCTCCTGCAAGATCGCCAGCGCCGCATCAAGGCTCCTGAACGACCCTCTGTCGGTCACGTGCAGCTGGAGGCCCTGGCACAGGCGCCCGGCGTACTTCTGGAACATCGGCTTGAAGCTCACCGGCCTCCACGCGCACCCCGCCAGCTCGCGCGCCTGCATCCGCGCCGCCAGCGCCGCCCCGTCGATCCACGGCGCCCCGAAGAGTTCGAAGGGCCGCGTCGTCCCCCGCCCCTCCGACACGTTCGTCCCCTCCAGGAGACACAGGCCCGGGTAGACCGCCGCCGTGTCGAGCGTCGGCATGTTCGGCGAGGGCATCACCCAGGGCTGACCGGTGCGGTCGAACCACATGTCGCGGCGCCAGCCAGACATGGGTACCACCTCCAGGGCGCAGCTCAACCCGCAGTGGCGCTCGAAGTAGAGCATCAGCTCCCCGAGCGTCATCCCGTGGCGCGTCGCGATCGGATAGGCGCCCACGAACGAGCGGTAGCCCTCCAGCACCAGGTTGCCCTCGACCACCTCGCCACCCAGCGGCGCGGGCCGATCGCAGACCAGGACGTCGATCCCCAGCTGGCCGCACACCTCGGCGCACCAGGCCGCCGTCGCGGCGTAGGTGTAATAGCGCGCCCCGATGTCCTGAAGGTCGATCACCAGCACGTCGATCCCCGCCAGCGCCGAGGGCTCAGGCCGCAGGCTCGCCGCGTCCCGACCGTAGAGGCTCACGCAGGGCCAGCCCGTGATCGGGTCGCGCGCCTCCTCGACCGCCTCCATGTCCTGCGCCTCGCCGCGCACCCCGTGCTCTGGCCCCAGCAAGCGCCGCACGTCCCAGCCGGCCTCCATGGCAAGGTCAATCGCGTGCCTCAGGTGCCTGTCCACCGAGGTCGGGTTGACCAGCAACCCCACCCTGCGACCCTCCACCTTGCGCCGCCACGCCGGCTCCCTCAGGAGCCTCTCCAGCCCGACCTCGATCATCGCCTCCCCTCCCTGTTCTGGCCGCCGCGCCGTTGCCGCCGCCGCCTGGGGCTGATACTGTGCCTGCGGCGGCGCCCGATGACAACGCGCCTGCTTGACCACGGCACTTTGACATAGACCTTATGCGCGTCGCGATCTTCGGAGGCTCCTTCAACCCCCCTCACGTCGCCCACCTGCTGGCGGCCACCTGGGTGCTCTCGACGCGCCCCGTCGATCAGGTCTGGTTCGTGCCCGTCGGACAGCACGCCTTTGGCAAGGTCCTCGAATCCTTCGAACACCGCCGCCGCATGCTCGAGCTGGCCACCGCCCCCATCCGCGCCGAGAGCGCCGTCTGCGACGTCGAGCAGCGGCTCGGCGGCCCCAACCGCACCATCGACACCCTCCAGCACCTGCAGCGCGAACACCCCGAGGCCCGCTTCTCCCTCATCATCGGCGCCGACATCCTCACCGAGCGGCACGCCTGGAAGTCCTGGGATGTCCTGGAGCGCGACTTCGGCTTCCACGTCCTGGGCCGCCAGGGCTACCCCACCCCGCCCGGCTACGGCGCCGAGGTGGTCCTGCCCGACGTCAGCTCCACCACCCTGCGGCAAAAACTCCTCGACCGCGACCTCGACGGCTGCCGCGGCATGATCGACCTCGACGTCCTCGACTACATCGAAGCCCACGCCCTCTACCGCCCCGACGCCCCGTGAACCCCCCCGCGATCAAGGTCTTCATCCTCGGCGCAGGCCGCGTCGGCCGCGCCATCGGCCGCGCTATTGTCGATCAGGCCGCCCGCCGCCAGACCCCCGCGCGAAACCCCTCGCCCACCGAAGCCAGCACCGCCGCGCCCCCGAGCGGCGACGAAGCCGACCCCGCCGCGCCCCCAAGCGGCGACGAAGCCGACCCCGCCGCCCTCTACCTGATCGGCGCCTGGAACCGCACGCCCGCCGCCGCGCTCGCCACCGCCGCGCTGCTCGGCGTCGAGATCACCTCCGGCCCGCCGCTCCCCGACCTCCAGGCCGCCGACCTCATCATCATGAGCGTCCCCGACGACGCCATCGCCGACCTCGCCGCGCGCCTCGCGCCCCTGCTGACCCCCGACCAGATCCTCCTGCACACCTCCGGCAGCCACCCCGCCTCCACCATGGCCTCCGACGCCATGCGCGCACACCTCGGCGGCGTCCACCCCCTCCAGGCCCTCGCCGATCCCCACGGCGACCCCGACCTGCTGCGCGGCGCCACCTTCGCCGTCGAGGGCGACCCCGAGGCCATCGACGCCGCGCGCCTCGTCGCCCTGGCCGTCGGCGGCAACCCCGTCGCCATCCCCTCCGAGGCCAAGGTCTTCTACCACGCCGCCGCCGTCGTCTCGGCCAACTACATCACCGTCCTCGTCGACGCCGCCCGCGACCTGCTCGCCGAGGCCGGCGTCGACGCCCGCGCCGGCATCCAGATGCTCATGCCCCTGCTCAAGGGCACCCTCGACAACCTCCAGCACCTCAACGACAACCCCACCGACGACCCCCACGACCCCGGCCTGCGCGCCCTCTCCATGGCCCTGACCGGCCCCGTCCGGCGCGGCGACGTCGGCACCGTCCGGCGACACCTGGACGCCATCGACGACCTCGCCCGAAGGCGCCCCGAGGCCGCCGATCTCCCCGCCCTCTACCGCCTCCTGGCCGCCCGAGCCGCCGCCATCGCCCGCCGCGGCGACCTCCCCGACGACCTCGCCGACGCCCTCGACCGCGCCCTCAAGCGATCAAAGACCTGATCAAGCGATCAAAGACCTGATCAAGCGATCAAAGACCTGATCAAGCGATCAGATTTCTGATCAGGCGATCAAGGCCCTGAGCCACCCCCGCGCCTCCCGCTCGCCCTCGAAGAGCTGCCCGTGCAGCCCGTCGGTCGTAATGAGCCGGAACCACGCCGTCTGACGCTCGAAGAAGGCCTCCCCCGTGCCCTCGTCGTCGGCGCCGAGCATCGCCAGCACCCACCCCAGCGCCATCGCCCCGAAGGCCACCACCACGCTGCCGAAGATCGTCGTCTCCCTCAACCACATCAGCCGCCGAAGCCCGTCCAGCAGGTGCTCCTCCTGCGCCCGGATCACCCCCGTCGGCCCGCGCCCCAGGCTCCCCAGCGCCACCACCAGATCTCGATACGAGGCCCCAAGCCCCGACTCCGCCTCCAACACCTGGCCGATCGACCCCGACTTCTCCTGCCTCAACAGCCGCTCGAAGCGCCCCAGCAGCCGCGACCCCTTCCTGCACACCTCCGGCGACAACAACCCCATCGGCGCCATCCCCTCGGCCCCGCGCCCCAACGCCAGCGCCAGCGCCCCCCGCAAGGTCGCCTCGGCGCCCCCAAGGTAGGCCAGCAAGACCAGCTCCTCCTCCTGAATCCGCTCCACCTTCATCGCGTGCGTCGCCGGCGTCGGCGTCAGCGGCAAGAACTGGCTCAGATCCCGATCGAGCGCCTCCTGCGGCAGCGCCGCAAGCTCGCCCTCCAGGCGCGCCATCAGCGACGGCTCCCCCACGGCCCTGGCCGCGTGCACATGGTGCCGGAAGCACGCCGTGTTGACCCCCAGCCGCGGCCCCTCCTCCGTCATCACCCGCACATAGGGGAAGAGGCGGCAGATCGTCGGCTTCATCGCCGCCCCGTAGCGCGCGTGCAGCACGCACAGCCGGTCCTCCCCCAGGAAGATGCACCGCCCCTGGCGCTGGGCCAGGTAGACCTCCCCCTCGGCCTCATAGTCAGGATTGTTGATGCGGATCATGGGTTTGAGCGCGTCCAGGCTCGGGTCGGCGGCCTGCACCTCGGGCCACACCCCCTCGATCCGCGTGATCTCCTCGCGCGACAGCGGGCCGACGTAATGCCCCTCGCACGACCGACCGCAGCCCTCGCAGGTGTGCCCGGTCCCTGGCAACACCCAGTGCGGCAGCGCCGAGGCCTCCGTGAAGGTCAAGAAGCCCGCCTTCTCCAATCCCACAAGGAGCTGCTCCAGAAAGGTCGAGGGCAGGTTCAGGCCGAGCTGGCGCGCGTTGGCCTCGATGATCTCCTGGGTGCGCTGGCCGTCGATCAGCGTCAGCGCCGCCACGGCCCCCGCGTTGAGCTTGACCCGCGCGCCCGAGCCGCGAAGCCACAGCGCATAGGTCCCCCCTGGCGTCTCCGGAGAGGTCAGCTGCAGATCGTCGTTCAGAACCGGGATGAGGTGGCGCATGGAGCCTCGCGGTAGAGCGTCCCGTTGATATCGCCAGCATCCCCCATCCGGCCCCACCTGACAATCCTCAGGAGTCCCGTGACCCGAGGCCAGCGCGGCGGGGTCTTGATGAGGTGTGTTCAGGCGAGGTAGCCTGCGAGCTCACACCGCCAGAATGGCGAGGAGGCAGCCTGCGCGAGGAACTCGATGGCGAGCATCGGCCTGGATTCGCGGCGGGTGAGCGCTGGTCAGCCGAGGTCGTTCACTTGGAGAGGGGGTGCTGGAGATGGCGACGCGGGCCGTTCAAACAGCCAGGGGGATCGTCGAGGGTCAACTCTTCGAAGTCGCCAACAACAAGCGACGGCCGTGGAACACGGGCGCGTCGGTGGGCATGGGCCCTCCGGGTCTTGATGGGTTCTTCGGGTGGGTTGCCTTCGGCGGCGTGTCCCGCATGACGTGGCTGGACACCGCAGCCCCGCTGACCATGGTCCCTGAGAGGTTGCTCAGAGATCTTGACCTCAGGGTGCTCCCTGGTCGTGATCGAGCCACGCTCGACGTTGTCCTGCCAGCCAACTTCAGCGGGCAGGATCTGGACCTCGGTATTTTGCCGGTGGTGGTGGCCGACAACCTTGAGCGGCCGGTGTTGGGCATGGACGCACTCTCACGCATCTGGTTTGCGTGGGTCGACCATCAAGAACGGCCGTCGGAGTTCCTGTGGCTCTTCTCGCGCCGATCGATTGGAAAAGGCCCCGCGAAGCCCGCATCCTGATAGTGGATGCCCAGACGCCTCAAATCTGCATAGAGGGCTGGCTCCTCATCAGCGGCGGCGATCGGCTGGCCCTCGTAGAAGGCCACGACCTTTCCATCCCACTGCGGGTTTCTGTTGTTCTCGATGATCCAGGTCATGGCGCTATTGAGATTTCTGCGGCGCTCCTCGGCGTTGAGCCGCGGCGGAGGCCAGACCGGCGGCGTTTCGGTTTTATCGTGCCTGCGTGGAGCCATTGTTGTCCTCCTCGGGAGTGTGTCCTTTCTCAAGAGTAGAGGTCGGCGGCGATCCAGGCAACCGCGCGCCGTCCAGATTGCAAAGCGTCCGGCTCCAGTCACAATGAAGGCGCCGCCCGTCCTGATCCGCGAGGAGCGACCATGACCCAGATAAAGATCCTCGATCGCACCTACACCGTGCCCAAGCCGCCGCCCAACCTCGACACCCTCAAGGTCGAGATCCAGCAGCGCAGCGAGCTGGTGCGCCTGGGTCAGCGCCCGGGCCGCCGGGAGCAGCGGGTCGTGGGCCACAAGACCTCGTTCCTGTTCTTCAAGGGCGATCCGATCATCGAGGAGGTCGAGCTCTCTCCCGTCCGGCTGGATGAGGGTGAGCGCCTCCGGGAGCTGGAGGCGCTGGTGTTGAACTACGACGCCATGATCGGGCACCTCAAGTCCAGCCAGAAGGCCTACGAGCGCTTCTTCGGGGAGCTCGCCCATGGCGTCCAGCAGGCCGTGGAGGCGGGTACGGGCCGGGTGCGCGAGATGGAGCAGCGTCGGGCGGCGCTCGACGCCGAGGCGCAGAACGTGGGGAATGAGGCGCTGGCGGCTCGGGTGCGCGAGATGGAGCAGCGCTTGATGCGCTCGGTGCGGGTCATGGCTCAGGCGACCCTGCTCCTGTTGCGCAAGATCGCCTTGTGCGAAGCGGGCTTGCGGGCGCTGGCCGGGGATCATGAGACCCAGCAGAAGGTCCTGGCCGGGTTGCGCCAGCAGATCGATCTCAACCGCAGGCTCGCGTTGCTGGAGCGCGACATCGCCCAGTTCGAAAAGGACGTGGAGGCGATGGCGCGGGTGTCGCTTCAGTTTGAAACCTACATGCGCGACTTCTTCGGGCCGCTTCAGAGCCTCCTGGAGCAGGTCGCCGAGGTCGATGAGCGCTTCCACGGCGCGGTGCAGGAGATCGAGGATCTGACCCGCGTCCTGCTCGACGAGGGGAGGTCGGATCTGGCCATGTCCTCCGGCGACGATCGCCTCCTCGACATCCTGGTCAAAGGCGTGCTGGATCGCGATCGCCTGGGCGATCTCCTCGATCGCGTCGAGCGGCACGACGAGCGCCTGGAGGCCTTCGACGTGGAGATGGCCGTGGGTGATGGGTCGATCGAGAACGCCCTGTCCAACGTCGAGGCGCTCGTGCAGGTGCGCCTGGAGCCGCTGCTCGAACTTGCGCCGGCCCCTGCTGAATCATCGATCTCTGTCGGGCAGGGCGCGCGGGTTGATTTTGTAATCATCAAGCCAGTCGCCTTCTGGATGGGATCGGGAGACGACGATCCTGAGGCGAGTGACGACGAGCGGCCCCGTCACGAGGTGATCTTGACCACGCGCTTTGCCATCCAGCGCACGCCGGTCACCCAGCGTCAGTGGTTGGCGCTGATGGGCAACAACCCCTCGTGCCACAAGGGTGAAGATCGCCCGGTGGAGAGCGTGAACTGGTACAGCGCGCTGGCGTACTGCAATGCCTTGTCGAAGGCCGAGGGGCTGGATCAATGCTACGAGTTCAAGGGTGTGGAGGACAAGGCAGGGGAGGGCAACTTCAAGATCAAGGAGGTGGTGTTCAAGGGGCTGGACAGCGGTGGTTACAGGCTGCCGACGGAGGCCGAGTGGGAGTATGCGTGTCGGGCAGGGACGACAGGGTCGAGGTACGGGGCGCTGGATGAGATCGCGTGGTACGGCCAACCCTCGGTATCAGGGACTCATCCGGTGGGGCAGAAGAAGGGCAACAGTATTGGGCTGCATGACACGCTTGGTAACGTGTGGGAGTGGTGCTGGGACGTGTACGATGGAGAGTTCTACAAAGCGTCTCCAGAACGAGATCCCGTCAACACTCCAAGCAGCTCTCACAGCGGCCAGCATCGCGTCATACGGGGCGGCAGCTTCGTCAACTACGCGTCCAGCGTGCGCGCCGCCAGCCGCGTCTACTGGTCGCCGGGCTACGCCCACTACAGCCTCGGCTTCCGCTGTTCCAGGTCGTTCCACTGAGCCTCGGCGTCTCGCCCCAGGCTCGCGCCCGGGGCTACAGACCCAGCGATGCCCCTTCGGGGCTCTCGACGGGGCGTCAACCTCCAGGCATCGTGTCAACCCACACAAGCGGCGCTCGATGTTGAGGTGCTGGAGTCGAGCGACACGATGCTGATGGCTGGCCCTGAGCCCGTGTCGACAGCCCCGCAGGGGCGTGCCTGGATCTGTAGCCCCAGGCGCGAGCCTGAGGCGGCTGTCTATACGTCTTCGCTGTACGTCGTCGCGAGCCACACGCCGATCTCTGCGGCGTCGAGTTTGAGCGCGCGCTCAATGAGGGTCTTTGCGCCCATCTCCTGATGAAGTTGGGCCAGCCGGGTCCTGTCGGCTTCGGAGAGCGGCCGCTGGAGCCGCGTCTGGAGGATGATCTCCAGCGAGAGGCCCAGACCCTCATCCCGCGCCAGCGCCACCTCGTGGCTGGCCCTTTCGACCTCCACCTGGGCCTGCGCCAGGTGTTCTTTGAGGAGGTTCGCCTCGCCCGCGAGCCGGCGCGTCTCATCCGCGAGTCGATGTTTCTCTTCGGCCAGTCGGCTGTGCTTCTCCTGGAGCAAGCGCTGCTCTTCGGTGAGGTGCTGGTGTGCCTCGTTGAGGTTCTGGTGTGCCTCATCAAGATGCTGATGTTCCTCGGCGAGATGCTGGTGCTCTTCGGCGAGATGTTGATGTTCTTCGGTGAGCCGTCGATGCGCCTCGTCGAGCTGTCGATGCGCCTCGTCGAGCTTGCGCTGCTCTTCCATCTCTCGGCGGACGATCTCGTCGATGTTGGCGAAGAACTCGCGATCGGCCTCGGTCCAGTCGTCCTGTTGCGTGTTGTCCATACGAATCCTCCACCGCCGGACCAGCGCCCAGAGCTGGCCCAGCCTCTCGTCCTGTTGCCGCCGCTCAAAAAGCTCATCAAGGGCGCGCTGTTGAACAGCGCCGCGCCCGAAGAGCCGCAAGCTCAGCGTCTCCTCGTTCTCGGGCAACTCCGAGACGACGACGAGGCCGACCCGGTGTCCAGGCGCCATCTGGTAGAAGCCCCTGGCCATGATGTCAGTATCGGGTCCGAACCCCAGGTTCGCAAGCGCGCTCTCGGGCCGGCCAGGGCTGATGACCCAGGTGGGTATGCGCTCGGGCTTCTTGCCGCGCTGGCTCAAGGCCCGACTCAAGGTCAAGGCCTTCTCCTGCTCGTCGAGGATGTCGTCGGCGCCAGGCGTCTGGCGGTAGATCTCCACCAGGCACCGCCGCCCGACGAGCCTCCCCACCACGCCCAGCGCCAACCCCCGAAGCGGCCCCGAAGGCGAGAAGTAGACGTCGGCGTGCTGCGGATCGGCGGCCACCATCATCTGCGACTCAAATTGACCCTGATCGGCCAGCAGCGCCTCGAAGACCTGTTTGGCGAAGGCGTCGTGGCGATGGCGTGCCCCTGTCTCCCCAGTCATCTCACCCCCTGAACAAACATCACCCCGTCGGAGCCTCCCTCGCCTCCGTCGTCAAGTCAAGCGGAAAACATCTGGTAATGTGTTCAGGGGGTCAGCCACACCCGATCGTAGAGGAGGTGAGGGCGCGGGCGCTGGACGCGGAGGTTCTGGACGCGGGGGCGCAGAGCGATCTGCGCGCGGGGGTTCAGGAGGAAGGTCGCGGGCTGGGCCTCGTGGACGAGGCGGTGGAAGCGCCTCAGGAGGTCCTGGCGCTCGTCGGGGTCGAAGCGCGTGCGGGCCTCGGTCAGCAGCCGATCGGCCTCGGGGTCGGAGAAGCCGAGGGCGTTGGCCCCGGTCGGCGCGCCGATCTGGGAGGAGTGCCAGACGGGCAGGGGGTCGGCCTCCCAGCCCAGCGCCCAGCCGCCGACATAGGCGTCGAAGTCCCCCTCGGACAGGAGCCGGCGCAGGTCAGTCCAGGAGGCCGGCGAGGGGACGGCGCGGACGCCGAGGAGGGCTAGATCGTGCTGGATCTGTCGGGCCAGGAGGGCCTCCTCGGCGCTGGCGTCTGCGTGCAGGAGCTGGAAGGCCAGGGTGACGCGCTGGCCGGCGATCTCGCGGTCGCGCAGGCCGTCGCCGTCGGTGTCGATCCAGCCGGCCTCGTCCAGCAGCGCGCGGGCCGCGGCGAGGTCGAAGGGCAGGGGCTGGATCTCGGGATCGACCCAGCGAGAGCCCGGCGGCAGCGGCCCGGTGGCCACCTCCCCTTGACCGGCCTGGGCTTCGTTCAGCAGGCGCTCCCGGTCGATGCCAAGGGTCATGGCGCGGCGCACGCGGGGATCGCTGAAGAAGGCCCCCCGGTTGTTCCAGCCGACAAAGCGCCACGCCTGCCGGGTCACCTCGACCGACCTCCACCCCTCGGCGCCGAGCAGGGCGCCCAGGTCGCCGCCGGCCTGCGCGATCTGGCTCGGGGCGAGCGCCATTGCGTCCAGCGCGCCCTCCCTCCACATCTGGAGGCGCGCGTCCAGCGGGCCGAGGTGGATCACGACGCCATCCAGCGGCGCCCTGCCGCCGTGCCAGCGCTCATCCCTGACCAGCTCCAGGGCGTGGCCGGGCGTCATGAGGTGCTGGCGGAAGGGCCCGGTCCCGACCAACATTGCGCGGCTCCAGTGGCCTTCGAGGCCTTCGAGGCCGATGGGGACGCCGTCCTCGTCGCGGCCAAGGAGCCACCGGGGCGCGGGCGCCAGGGAGAGCGCGGCGGCCTCGGCGATCACCGAGGGGCGCCGCCACTTCAACTCCAGCGTGTAGGGGTCGGGCGCGGCGATCGCCTCGAGATCCTGGAAGATCGCGGCCTCTCCGGGTCGGCCAGCCGGCGATCGGGCGACCTCGACGGCGAAGAGGAAGTCGTCGGCCGTGACCTCCCGACGCTCGGCGCCGATCCAGGCGTGTCGAGGGCCGGGTTCGATGGGCGGCGGGTGCCAGAGGACCCCTCGCTTGAGGGCGATCCGGTAGCTGCGCCGGTCGGCCGAGGCGGTCACGCGCTCGGCCAGATCGCCTCGCCAGCGCTCCGGGTCGTCGACGTGGCGCTGGGCGACGCGGCCCCCGACGAAGGTGTCGTAGAGATCCTCGACCCCGGCGTCGAAGGCCGTCAGCCGGTTCAGAGCGCCGTCGATCTTGCTCCAGGTCGTGATGTGGAGCGTCCCCCCGTCGACGGCCTCCGGCGCCCTCCACGGCGTCGGGTCCGGCTCCAGCAGCTCGATCTCGCCCGGCTTCGGCTCCTCCTCCGGCTCCGCCGCGCCCTTGACCGTCGGCCCGCGGCTCGCCTCGCAGGCCATCAGCAACGCCGCGGCCAGCGCGGCGGCCGCCGCGCGGACGAGGAGCTGGCGCCGCCACCGAGCCGCGCCACGCCGCCCGGCCTTCTCCGCGCGATGATCAGGCGGCGTCGGGGCTGGCCTCGCGGACCCTCGGAGGGATCGGCGTCCGGCGGGCCTCGTCGTCCCAAGGGCGCTCCCCATCGGGCTCAATCCAGATCACAGCGATCGCCGAGGCCGTCCCCGTCGGCGTCGGCTTGATCGGGGTTGGGGGCGCCGGGGCAGTTGTCGCAGGGGTCGCCGAAGCGGTCCCCGTCGCGATCGGTCTGGTCAGGGTCGAGCAGGTGCGGGCAGACGTCGCAGGCGTCGCCGAAGGCGTCGAAGGTCTCGATCGCGGTCGTAAAGGCCACCGCGTCCTCCTCCAGCGAGAAGTCCCTGGCATTGCGGGCGGCCTCCAGCACCAGCGCCTGGACCCCGCGCGGCCCCTCGATGCCCTGGGTGTGGGCGCCGCCGTCCGAGGGGCAGCTGATGCAATGGATCTCGATCCGGTTGGTGCTCTCCTGCAGCACGATCTGGAAGTTGACCGGGATGTCGCCGGGGAAGTGGGGCACGTTCTTGTAATGGACGACAAACTCGCGTTGAGGGAAGCGGCCGTCGAAGCCGTAGAGGACGAGGCCGCCGAGGTTCGGATCCAGGTCCTCCCAGTAGCCGGCGATGAGGTTGTTCGGGATGGCCGGATCGGGCAGGCGCTGGCCGCTGCAGCAGCCCAGCGCGTCGCGCTCGACGCCAAAGAAGAGGAATCCGTTGGCGCCAAGGCGAGTGGCGGTATACCTGACGCCGAAGAACTCGAAGGTGAAGCCCATCTCGATGGGGTTGGTGGCGAAGTCGTCCGTCAAGGGGGCCGAGCGCACCGGCTCGGCGCGGGGGTTGAAGGCGATGGCCTCGACGGTCATCCGGATCTCGTCGGCGTTCTGCTGGTTGCGGTTGGGGAAGGAGGGGCAATTGTCGCAGGCTGTCCCGGTGCCGTCCATGTCGCCGTCGGTCTGATCGGCGTTGGGCAGCGCGGGGCAGTTGTCGCAGAAGTCGCCGACCCCATCTCTGTCCCCGTCCTCCTGGTTGAGGTTGGGCACGAGGAGGCAGTTGTCGCGGGCGTCGGGGACGGTGTCGGCGTCGGAGTCCTGGCAGGCGTCGCCCACGCGGTTGCGGTCGGCGTCGGCCTGATCGGGGTTGAAGAGCTCAGGGCAGTTGTCGCAGGCGTTGCCCCGCCCGTCATCCTCGCCTTCGGTCCGGTCGCTGTCCGCCTGATCGGGGTTGGCGATGCCCGGGCAGTTGTCGACGAGGTCGAGGTGGCCGTCGGCGTCGAAGTCCTGGCAGGCGTCGCCGATCCCGTTCAGGTCGATGTCGGCCTGATCGGAGTTGGCGATCAGGGGGCAGTTGTCGACGTCCTGGCAGGCGCCGTCGCCGTCGGGGTCGTCGTCAGGATCTTCGGGGCAGGCGTCGCACGCGTCGCCCGCGCCGTCCTCGTCGCGATCCTCCTGAGCGGGATCGGGCACGTCGGGGCAGCCGTCGTCGTCGTCGAGGACGCCGTCCCCGTCGCGATCGGGCGGCGGCGCCGGGGCCTCGGGCTCCTCCTCGACGCCCGCGTCCGGGGGCGGGGCGGTGCCGCCCGGCGCGAAGCTCCGGGTCTGGCAGCCGACGACAACCAACGCGGCCCAGATCCCCGCAGTCATCAGGATCACTTCGGATCGGCGCCTCTCCGCTCCGCGTCTTGTCATCTCGCCGCTCCTTGAAGGCAATGCTCCTGCCGATGGAGTCTACACCAGAACGCCGACGGGATCAGTCGTGACGCGGCGGAACCTGATGATCTGACGCGAGCGCCGCCTTGGGGTGGTCAAATCGGCGCCCGTGCCTCATCTTGTTGTCGGTTGGATGATCTTCGGAGTGGAGTGTGGCCAGAGGCGTCGCCGCCTCGGGTGTTATGTATTGGGAGGGGGCCTTGTCGACGAGGCGAGCGTGGCTCGTGGTGTGGGGGGCTGTGGCGCTGTCGGGGTGCGCCTGGATCCAGGCGACGCTGTCGCCGCTGACGCCGGGCCCGCCGCCGCGCGCGGTCGGCGGCGAGGGCGTCGACTCCTACGGCGATCCGCTGCCGGTCAGGGCCCTGGCGAGGTTGGGCACCGAGCGCCTCGCCTCGCCTGGACCTGTCGAGGCGCTGCGCTTCGTCCCGGGCGGCGAGCGCTTCGTGAGCGCTCACAAGGGCGAGCTGGCCATCTGGAGCGCCCGCACGGGCCAGCGGCTGGCCTTGATGCGCGGCTACACGCTCGAAGGGCCGCCCGTGATCTCCTCGGACGGCGCCCGCGTCGCGGTGGGGACGCCGGACGGCGTCCACCTCTTTAACACCGACGGCGCGCTCTTGCCGCCCTTGAGCCAGGGCCAGCGCCCGGCCACCGCGCCGACCTTCTCACCCAAGGGGCAGGCGCTGGCCGCAGGCGGCCACGACCTGCGCGTGCGCGTCTGGAAGGTCGACACCGGCGAGCTCGTCCACGACATGCCGGGCCACGCGGCGCCCATCACGGCCCTGGCCTACGCCCCCGACAGCGAGACCCTGGCCTCGGCCGCTGCCGACGGCGAGGTGCGGCTTTGGCAGGCGAAGGCGGGTAAACCGCTGTCACAATTCAGGATCTTCTCCGAGCGCGTCGAGGCGCTGGCCTACGCGCCGGACCTGAGCGCGCTCGTCGCCTCCAACGGCCAGGAGGTGCGGGTGGTCGAGCCGTCCAGCGGGCGCCTGCTTCGGACGATCAAGCCGGTCGGGCCGCGCGCGCTCGATGTGCGCTTCGTGCCTGGCGAGGACCACCTGCTGATGATCTCCGATGAGGCGGCGGTGAGCTTCTGGGACGTGGAGACGGGTCAGCGCGTCCGCAAGCTCTCGGGTCGGGGCCGCGTGGATCTGTCCGACGATGGCCGGGTGATGGTCTCGGTCGAGGGCTCGTGCCTGAGGCTGTCGGTGCTGGAGACGGACGAGGAGCTTCTGTGGCTCAACCGGCACACGGGGCCGGTGCGCGAGGCCAGCTTCATCAACGGCGGGGTCGTGGCCGTGACGCAGGGCCAGGACGGGTCCGTGCGCCTCTGGGACACGGCGACGGGGGGGCAGATCAGAAAGCTCGACGGCGTGACGGCGGCCTCGCGCGACGGGCGCTGGCTCGCCCGCGCGGCGGCCGGGGGCAAGCTCGGGGTGGTCGATGCGGCCACGGCGCTGCCGCGCTGGTCGGGCGCCGACGCCGGCGGCCGCCTGGAGCGGCTGGGTTTCTCGCCCGACGGGGCGCTGCTCGTCGGGGTCGTCGAGGGCGGCCTGAGGATCTGGAAGGCCGACAGCGGCCAGCTCGCCGTGCGCCTGTCGGTCTCGCCGACCCCGCAGGCGGTGGCCTTCACGCCCGATTCGAAGCGCGTCTTGCTCGCCGAGGGCGGCGCCATCCGGCTGCACAGCGTCGTCAACGGCGATCAGGTCGGCGCCTTCGAGGGCGGCGACAGCCCGATCTCGGCGCTGGCCCTGTCCGAGCGGGGCGACCTGATGGCCTCGGTCAGCGGTCAGCGCGAGGTCCGGCTCTGGGACCTTGGCCAGGGTGAGCCGCTCGAGGCCCTCAAGTCCGGCGTCGAGGCCGTCGCCGTGGCCTTCTCCGCCGAGGGCGAGCGCCTCGGGGTCGGCGCCTCGGACGGCTCCTTCGAATTGTGGCACCTGCCGACGCGCACGCTCCAGGCCCGCTTCAAGCCCCACCGCGGCCCGGTGACGGCGGTGGCCTTCAGCGGCGGCGGGGTGATGACCGCGGGTCAGGACGGCGCGGCCATGATCTGGGATATGGCCGCGCTCCAGCCTCGCCGCTTCTTCGAAGAGCCGCAGGCCGCCAAGGAGGATCCGAGCGCCGCAGGCGCGGACCCCGCCTCGCCGACGACCGATCCGCCCGCGTCGGCGCTGCCCGCGCCCGGGTCCGGCGGCAATGGCTTGCCGCCGGGCGCGGTGGCCCGGCTCGGCAGCGCCAACCTTCACCACGACGCGTCCTTGACCCGGATCGTCCAGTCGCCGGACTGGCGGTGGCTCGCGACGGCCGACGACGCCGGGGTGGCCCGGCTCTGGGACGCCGACACTGGCGAGATGCACGCCGAACTGGAGGGGCACCGCGGGCCGCTGATCCGGCTGACCTTCTCGCCCGACAGCAAGCTGCTGGCCGGGGTCGACGGCGGCCCCCAGGTCTTCATCTGGAGCGCCCTCGACGGCGCCCTGCAAGGCACCATCGACGCGCTGGACGCCGGCGCGCTGGCCGTGGCCTTCGACGCCGACGCCCAGCGCGTGGCGCTGGGCGGGCGCGGCGGCCAGATCCTCGTCTTCGACATGGCGCGCAAGACCATCGTCAAGGATCTCAAGGTCCACACCGGCGACGTGACCGACCTGGCCTTCTCGCTGGTCAGGGACCGCCTGGCCTCATCGAGCATGGACGGCACCGTCATCCTCTGGGATCTGCACAAGGAAGCGCCGATGCTGCGCTACCAGATCAGCGACGCGGGCGCCCTCTCCGTCGCCTTCTCTCCCCACACCCGCAAGCTCGTCAGCGGCGGCGCCGACGGCGTCGTCAAGGCCTTCAGCGTCGTCACCGGGGAGCGCCTGGGCCAGCTCAAGGCCTACGGGGCGGTCTCGGAGCTCCGCTTCGCGCCCGGCCCCAAGGCCGAACGCGAGCTGCTGGCCACCGCCGGCGTCGGCTTCGTCTCCCTCTGGGACCTCAACGCCCTCCTGGAGGTTCGCACCCTGCCACTCCCCGAGGTCCCCGCCACCTCGGCGGCCTTCAAGCCCGACGGCACCGTCCTGATGACCGCCGCCGCAGGCCACGCCGTGCGCTTCTGGGACACGGCCTCCGTTCAGGAGATGCTCGTCGGCGGCGGCCACCACCGCCCCATCACCGCCATCGCCCGCGCCCGCGACGGGGCGACGCTGGCCACCGGCAGCGAGGACCAGACCCTCATCCTCTGGGACACCCGCACCCACCAGGTCCGCGCCGTGCTGCGCGGACACCAGGGCACCATCCTCGACCTCGCCTTCAGCCCCGACGGCGCCGCCCTCGCCTCCGCCTCCGCCGACGGGACGGTGCGCACCTGGGACGTCAAGAAGGGCGCCGCGCTGCTGACCCTCAAGGGCCACCAGGGCCCCGTCGAGGGCCTGGGCTTCTCGCCCGACGGCCGCACCCTCGTCAGCGCCGGTCAGGACGGCTCCGTCTTCATCTGGAACGTCGCCACTGGCCTCCAGCTCGGACACCTGGGCGGCGATCGCCGCACCATCACCGCCATGGCCCTGTCCCAGAGCGGCCAGACCATCCTCTACGGCGATCCCGAGGGCCTGATCCACACCTGGTCGAGCGTCAGCTACAAGCCCATCTCCGTCCTGCGCGGCCACATCCACCCCATCACCGAGATCGTCGTCGCCCCGGCCAGCAACCTCATGGCCTCCGCCGACGCCAGCGGCCTGATCCACATCTGGCGCCTCGACCAGGGCCGCATCGTGACCTCCTTCGAAGCCCAGGACACCCGCGCCCTCGTCTTCGCCCCCGACAGCCAGCGGCTGGCCACCCTCGGCGGCGACCTCATCCACATCTGGGACATCCAGACCGGCCAGGAGCTCATCCAGGTCAGCGGCTACCGCGGGCAGGCCACCGACGTCATCTTCTCCGGCGACGGCAAGCGCCTCTTCTCCGCCACCACCGACACCACCGTCATCGTCTGGGATCTCGGAAAAGCCATTCGATTCGATGACTTCCAGCGCGCTCACCCCCCCTCGTCGCCCGCCGCTCCCAAACCCGACGCCCCTTCGCCGTAACCGATCGGCGGGTTCCAGCGTACCCCTCCGCAGGCCCGCTGCTCGGGCCAGGGAGGAGGATCATGGGGCGGGCGAGGATCGGGCGCGGGCTCTCTGTCGGGGTGATGTCGGTGGTGCTCGCGGGCACCGTGGCGCTGCTCATCCACCGGACTCTGGATCGCAGCCGGTGCGACAGCGGCCTCGAATGCCTCCACATGGCCGATGAGGCCTGGTACGGCGACAAAGCCGTGGTCGATCTGGATCGCGCCGCCGCCCTCTTCCTGCGCGCCTGCGAGGAGGGCCTCTCCGAAGGCTGCACTCAGTTCTGGATCTTGACCTCCAGCCAGGCCTTCGAAAAACTGTGCAACACCGAGCACCCAGACGCCTGCGCCCTCCCCCTGGCCGAGGCCGACAGGATCGCGCGCCGCTGCGACGAGGGATCCAGCGACGACTGCTTCAAGCTCGCTCTGATGGACGTCCACGCCAACCTCGACGCCAGAGACCGCGAGCGCGGCGAGGCGCGCTTAGAAGCCCTCTGCGACGCCGATCACGCCGAGGCCTGCTTGAGGGTGGCCCGGGCAGGGTGGAACCGGCCGGATCACGCCGCGCTCTATGAGAAGTCCTGCGCGCTGGGCGCCGCCCTCGCCTGCGACGAACTGGCCACCGACCTCTTCTACGCCGCGCCGAAGCACCAGCCCCGCGTCATCGACCTCTACGACCGCGCTTGCGCCCTCGGCGCCCCCGAGGGCTGCCTCCACCTCGCCGACATCCTCCTGGTCGTCGACAAGCGCCCTGAAAATGTCTCCCGCGGCCTCCACGCCATGAGCCAGGCCTGCGCCCTGAGCCCTCGCCTGTGCTTCGACCTGAACATCGCCTGTCACCACCACCCCGGACACCCCGCCTGCCCTCCGGTGCCCCCCCTGCGCTGCTCCTCCCCCCTCGATTGCGTCGAGCAGGGCGAGGCCGCGGAGGGTGGCCTGCGCGGCCGGAGCAACCCGGACCACGCCGCTCGCCTCTTCGGCGCCGCTTGCGACGGGGGGCTGGCCGAGGGCTGCGAGCGCCAGTGGTCGATCCTCATCAACACCCTCGACGATCCCCAGGCCGCGCAGGTCGCCCTCGGGCGGGCTTACGAGGCCCTCGATCGGCGCTGCAACGCCGGGGAGGCGCCCGCCTGCCTCCACCTCGGCGAGCTTCGCCAGCGCGCCCGCCATACCTCCTGGGTTCCCAGAGGGCCGATCCGGATGTTCGAAGTGCCGCCGCCGCCCGAACTCCACGGGTGCGACCCCGATCCCCTCGATCCCGTCGTCACGGCCTCCCTCTCGCGCGCCTGCGCGCTCGATCTGGCCCGCGGCTGTCAGACCCTCGGCGAGCACCTCGCCCGCGGCAACCGCTTCGCCGAGGCCGACGCGGCGCTCCAGAAGGCCAAGGCGCTCTTCGAGCAAAGGTGCGCCGTCGGCGATGTTGAGGCCTGCGAGGCGCAGGTCCACGCGCTTGAGCTGGCCGAGGAGGACGCCAGCCGGGCCTACGAGCGGCTGGAGGCCGCGCTGATCCCCACCTGCGACGACGCGCAGCGCCAGGAGGCGTGCCAGCGGCTGGCCGGGCTCTACCTGACCAGGCGCCGGCCCGCCCCCTCGCTCGCGCGGGTCGAGGCGCTGATGCAGCAGCGCTGCGAGGAGGGGCTCTGGGGAGACGGGGTGACCGCCTGCGTTGATCTCGCGGGGCTTCTGCTGGAGGGGCGCCTGGTGGCCCAGGATGTCCCTCGCGCCGGGAGGCTCTACCGACAGGCCTGCAATGAAGGGCACGTCGGCGCCTGCCACGCGCTCAACAGGATCTGCGAGCGCGACCCCGAGTTCGAAGGCTGCTTCGAGGTCAACACCCTCAGCCTCGCGAGCGCCGAAGAATACTACTCCGAAGGGCTCAACCACTTCGAAGGGACCACGGTCCACCGCAATGTCGGGCAGGCCGTCTGGCTCATGAAGGAGGGTTGCCAGGCGGGGTCATGGTCGGCGTGCGACTTCCTGTCCAGAGGCCTTGAGGCAGGCGAATTCTTGAACAAGGATCCCGCCCAGGCCAGCGCATTCCACGAGCGCGCCTGCGCCCTCGGTCAATCATGGGACTGCCAGGGCAAGCCTTGAGGGCGCGGTGGTTGCAGCGCAACACCTTGTTTGAACCTGGTTTTGTGCCTCTTGAGGCCGCGACGCGCGCCCTCAGAACATGGCGATGGGGATGGGCCACGCCGGGCGCCACTCGTTGCGCATCTCGCGCCACAGGGACAGGTGGCGCGGGTCGTAGACGGGGAAGACGACGTAGCCGCGCCCGACAGGCGAGGACTTGAGCCGGGTGGCGTGCCGGTTGATGGTGTCGAGGTCGCGGCTGATGGCCTCGTAGCTGTTCTGGGCGCAGACCTCGAAGACGACCGGGACGTCATCGGGGGTCCAGACGAGGAGATCGGCCTCGGGGTTGTCGTGGCTGCGGGTGGAGGGGTAGGGCGCGTCGACCTGGACGAACCACCCTCGGGGCAGGTGCTGGCGCAGCGCGCTGAAGAGCGCCGCCTTGATCATCCCCTGGCTGGGCTTGTCCTCGACGGCGGCCCGGAAGCGCTTGTGGGACGAGGCGAAGCTGGCCAGCACCGCCTCGTCCAGCGCGTGCACCGTGTACAGGTGGAGCCCCTCGATGTGCTTGTTGTGCTTCTGTCGATGGCTGATCAGATCTGCGAGCGTCCTCATCGCCTTGCCTCCGTGCTCTTGAGCGGTCTCTCCTGGCGCCCATCCTTGTCCCCCAAGGGCACCTGTCTATTGAACATGTTTTCAGTGTTCGTCATTCCAGGCGCGAGGACATTTTTCAAGGATTGAGGGCGTCGTGGCGGGGGTTGGTGGGGATCTTGAGGGGGGATCACTCCAAGCCGTGGAGCCACCACTCCAGGAAGCCGCAGTGGCGTCGGATGGGTCGACGGCGGCCCTGGGCGTGGAGGTCATTGCGGCAGGCGAAGGGCAGCAGCTCGCCGTGGCGTTGACGGTCCTCGATCCAGACGGTGCCTTCGAAGAAGCCCTCGACGACGAGCAGCGCGAGTGTGTCGTCGTCGTAGCGCGCCAGGGGGATGGCGCGGGCGCCGTCGGGCAGGGTGCGCGGCGGCACCTCGGCCCAGGTGCGCTCGCCCAGCGGCATGAGCCCGAGGCCAGGGCCAGGGCCGCCGTTGCCGACGCGGGCCAGGAAGCGCCGCAGGTCCTCGGGGAGGTCGCAGTCGAGGTGACGCTCGATGGCCTCGACGCCGACCTCCGTCAGCCGGACCCCCGGCTGCTCTCCCCGTGAGAGCTGCGCGAGCCGCACGCGCCGCCTGGACTCGTCCAGCCGGGCGTTGAGCGATCCCTCGTCGCGGGGGTCGTCCCAGAAGGGCAGGGGGAGGAGCCGGTCGCCCCTGCGCTCAAGCAAGGTTCCGAGCGCGGCCGGCTCGGTCGGCAGGTGGAGGGAGCGCAGCAGCCAGCCCGGCTCGCTGTAGTGCCCCCAGGGCTGGTCGTGCCGCGCCAGCGCCTTGAGGATGTGGAGCTGGCGAGGGCTCAGGAGGCGCGGGAGTTGACGGGCGGCGCCCTCGGGCGCTGGGCCGGCGGGCGCTGGGCCGGGGTCGAGCGCCTGCGGCTCGGTGGTCCAGACGCCGCCGAAGAAGGCGCGGGCCAGGATCTCGCAAAGCCGCTCGACGAGGCCCTCGCCGCCGCCCGCGTCCGGGTCGCTCAGCGAGAATCCCCCCCCCGCGCCGCCGAGATCGTCGCCGAGATCGCCGCCGTCCAGGGGGAAGACACCCTCGCCGCCGTCCAGGGGGGAGCCACTCAGCGCGGGCGAGGCGGCAGCGGCGGGGTCGTCGAAGTGGGCCAGGACGCGGGTGACGGCCTCGGGGGCGTCGGCGCAGCAGAGCTGGCACAGGAGGTTCTCGGGCGTGTTGGCGCTGTCGAAGCCGTCGTAGATGAAGCCGGGCAGGAACCCGCGGACGGCGTCGTCGTCGAGCGGGTCGCGCAGCATATCGACGAGCAGCGCCACCCCGGCGTCGAGCAGGGCGGCGTCGACCTCACCCCACGGGATCGCGGCCAGCGCCACCCAGCGGACCACGCGCGGGCGATCCGAGGTCAGCACCTCGGTCGTCAGCGCGGCCGGCAGCGCCCCGCCTTCGTCGTCGTGGCGCTGCGCGCGCGCCGCGCGGGCCTGTAGCGCGTCGAGGGCGGCCGCCTGGACGAAGGGGTGGCGCTCATCCTCGAAGGCCGACCAGAGCGCCGCGTCGACCGCCTCGCCTGGGCAGGCGCGCAGCGGGTAGGCCGCCACGGCGCGGACGCGCGGCTCGGGGCCGCCGACGAAGAGCTCCAGCAGCGCGCCGGTGCGCCGCGTGATGGCCCTCCAGGTGCCCCAGCGCGACCAGGCGCGCTCGTCGACCGGGCGCGTGTCCGCGCCGTGCTCGACGCGGCTGCGGCCGACGAGCTGCCGCATGAGCAGGTGCGGCGCCCCGCAGCAGGCCAGCAGCTCCCCGAGGAGGTCCAGGACGTCGGCCTTGTCCACCCCCGTGCCCATCTCCAGCAGCTCCATCAGGAAGGGCGCGGCCAGATCCCCGCGCGCCACCTGCCCCTGGTTGATCAGCGCCATGTGCAGCTCCGCCCAGGCCCTGTCTCGCGCGAGGCCCTCGGCGGCGTCCAGCGCCAGGATCAACCGCAGCATCTCCACCAGCGCACGCCGCTCCTCGACCCACCGCAGCGCAGGGTGCAGCGCGAAGGGCGCCTCGGCGCCCCTGGGCGGCGCGGCGACCTCGAAGGACCCGGGGTCCAGCAGCAGGGCCCGCACCGCCTCGCGCGGGCAGGGCGCGTCGAGCGCCGCCGCGTCGACCGGCTCGCGCAGGCTCCAGCTCACCACGCGCTCAAGCGACACCGACCACGCGGCCGCGCGCCCCTTGATCGCCAGCCCCTCCAGCGCCCGCTCGCCGCCGATCTGCGCCACCGCCCCGATCAACGCCGCCTGCGCTGGCCCCTCCAGCTCCTGCTCCAGCCGCGCCTTGAGCGGCCCGCAGCCGCCGACGCCCATCGCGCCCATCAACCCCAGCAGCCGGGCCGCCTCCGCGCGCAGCTCCGACCAGGGCGAGGCCAGCGAGGTCACCAGCAGGTCCATCTGCGGCTCCAGGAGCCCGACGAGCCCTTCGGGGCGGCAACACCCCTCGATCAACGCCGACAGGCCCCGCAGGACCATCGTCCGCTCCATCGGCCCCAGCGTGCTGCGGGCCGCCTCCATCAAGCCCGTCACGGACAGGTGATCGAGGCGCCCGACGTAATCCTCCCGCACGAAGGACAGGCACGCCTCGATCCCCTGCACCCTGGTCTGCGATGAAGGCGAGGAGAGGCGGTCGAGCAGGGTGATGAGCGCGTCGGTGTGGGCGTTGAAGGACAGGGGTGCGTTCATGGTCGATCCTCCCGATTGGATCAAATGTTCAGTCATCAGCCATCATCTCAGCTATCTGCTCTGATGTCCAGTTGTTTGTCGGCGACCAGGCAAGGGGGGATCATTTTTTGGCGGGTTTGGATCGAAGCGTCGGGTCGCCCGTTTCCAGGCCGGACGTTGGACAGGCGGTGAGCGCCATGAGGACAAGGGAGGGAGCGATGAGGCGGATCGGGACGGCGGCTTTGGCGGTGTTGTGTGTGATGGGCTTTGCGTCGGCGGCCTCGGCGCAGTTCAACGCGGCGCGCGCGAAGAACGCGCCGATGGCGGACGTCGAGGTGTCCTACAAGGGCGACGACGGGGTGGTGCGAAAGCGGGTCGAGCAGCGGGAGGTCGAGGGGGACAAGTTCGGCAATGCGGCCGGCAACCAGTACGACCTGGCGGTCGACGGGGCCTTCGAGGGGCAGACGGTCGCGGTGCTGCACTTCTATACGGGCGAGGGCTTCGACTTCAGCCTGCCGAAGGCGGCGCTGCAGGAGAAGGGGTTCTCGGTGTATCGGTGGTCGAACAAGGCGCCGAGCCCGGAGGAGCTGCGCAAGGGGCTTGAGAAGTCCTGCCAGCTCTGGATCATCTCCAGCGAGCAGCGCCACTTGAGCGACGCGCACGTCCAGATCATCAAGGACTTCTTCAACAGCGGCCGCGGGGTCTACATCTGGGGCGACAACGAGCCCTTCTACACCGACGCGAACGTCGTGGCGCAGGCGCTCTTCGGGGGGCAGATGCTGGGCAACCTGCCCGGCACCGTGACCGTGCCGGTGCGCAGGGGCGCCGAGAAGGTGGGGCTGATGCCCAACCACGACATCACGACGGGGCTTGAGCACCTCTACGAGGGGATCACGATAGCGACCCTTCAGCCCAACGACGCGCTTGAGCCGCTGCTCTTCGGCTCGGCGGGCAACCTCGTGGCGGCCTTCTACGACCACAAGGGGCGGCGGGCGGTGCTCGACGGCGGCTTTACGCGGCTCTACATCAACTGGGACACGGCCGGGACGGCGCGCTACGTCAAGAACGCGGCCGCGTGGCTGGTCAACCACGAGCGCTTCGGCGATCAGGTCGTCTCCGAGAAGTTCCAGACCGGCCCCAAGTGACCTGCCGCCCCTCTTGGAACTGTGATGGGTTTGACTCCCGTCGCTGTCGGCCTCGACGACCTCGGTCCCTCAAACCCATCAACGTTCTGGCCACCTGAGCCCGGCTTCGCTAAGGTGCGCGTCGGCCCTCGCCGGGGGTCGTCGTGTCCAGGGCGGGCGTCAAGGGAGGGGCTGATGGCGCGAGGGATCTTTGTCAACGGGGTTGAGGGGGCGGGGCTGCCTGCGGACGATCCGGGCTTTACGCTCGGGCTCAACGTCTTCGAGACGCTGCGGACCTACGGGCGGTCGCCCTTTCGGCTCGGCGCGCACCTGGCGCGGCTGGCGGCCTCGGCCAGCGCGATCGAGGTGCCAGTGCCGGGCGAGCTGGAGGGCGAGATCCGGGCGGTGGCCGCCGCGAACCGGGACATCTGGATCCGGGTGGCCTTGACGGCGGGCGGCAACCGGGTGCTCCAGTTCGAGTCCGTGGATCAGGCCAAGATCGGCGCGCCGGTCCGGGTCGCCTCGGTGCAGATGGCGCCGACGCCGTGGCTGCCGGGCAGCGTCAAGCACGGCAGCCGGGCCGGGTGGGTGCTGGCGGCCAAGGCGCTGGGCGTCGAAGAGGTGGTCTTCGTCGACCCGGCCGGGGACATCCTGGAGGCGAACCGATCCAACGTCTTCGCCGTGGTCGGCGGGGTGATCCGGACGCCGGCCAACGACGGCGAGAAGCTCGAAGGGGTCACGCGCGGGGCGCTGCTGGAGGCCGCCGCCGAGGCGGGGCTGGCCGTGGAGGTCGGGCCGCTGCCGCTGTCGGCGCCCTTCGGGGAGCTCTACCTGAGTTCGACGCTCAAGCAGCTGGCCCCCGTGGTCGACATCGACGGCCGCGAGGTCGGTGGCGGGCCGGTCGGCGCCGCGCTTCTCGCGGCCTTCCGGGCGATCGTGGCCCGCGAGTGCGGCGTCGCCTGAGCCTCCTGGCGCGAGCGCAGGTCGCCTGTGAGCTCGATCCTTCTCACGGAGCCGTTGACTCTGAGCCTGCGCGAGCAGGCCGCCGATGGCCCCGCGCGCCCTGGGTTTGCGGAAAAATAGACTGGACATAGTGTCAGGGTCGAGGTAGAGGTCAGAGGTTGTGTGGAGGTGGTGATGGCCAAACCGTGGATTCATGCTCAGTCGTCGGCGCGCCGGTTTGGAGGTGCGCCCGAGGACTATATCAAGATCCATGAGTTCCTGGATCTGAGCAAGTCGGCGGTGCCGGACAACCGACATCGGGTCTTCACGCACAACGCGTGGTTCATCTTCTTCATCCCGGAGCGCGTCTTCGGGCGGGTGCTGGTCAACAGCGCGGGCCGGGAGGTCTCGGTGCGGGAGATCTGCGAGCAGCACGTCCAGGAGGACTTCGGGGGCTTCATCCCGTCGGCCCAGGACTGGGTGCAGGCGCTGGAGATGAAGGACTGGATGAACAACGGTCGGGGGGCCGCGCCGCCCTCTTTCGAGGGGATCGAGCGGCGGCGTCGGGTGCGTCAGGTGATGAGCTTCGACAGCGACTGAGGAGGGTTGACGCTCAAGTCGTTGCCCTGGAAGGACTCTCTGGCTTTGATGGGGGGGAGATGGACGAGCAGCTCCTGAGGTTGATCGAGGGTGCGCGGACGCGGGAGCCGGAGGCGCTCGGGTCGTTGGCGCTGGAGCTGGTGATGCGTGGCTATCCGAGGCCAGCGGGCGACGATCGGGCGGCGATCGAGGCGCTCAGGGCTCAGCGGGACAGGCTCGGCGCGGAGCTGCTGGCGCAGGCCAGGGGCTACTTGCAGGAGGGCGCGCGGCGGATTTTTGCGCGCTTCCCGCACGTCGAGTCCTTCTCGTGGCACCAGTACACGCCCTACTTCGCCGACGGGGAGCCCTGCGTCTTCGAAGCGTGGACGCGCTACGCCTCGATCAACGGCGAGGACAGCTATTTTGGAGACGACGACACGTCGATGGAGGCGGTGGTGCAGCGCGAGGTGGTGGCGCTGTTGATTCCTTTGAGCAATGAGCTGCTGTTGGCGCTCTTTGGCGATCACCAGGTCGTGCGCGTGACCCCGCAGGGGGTCTTCGTCGAGGAGTTCGAGCATGAATGAGGTCGAGCGGGATGGGCTCTCGGGCCTCCTCGACGCTGCGGCGGGGGGAGGCGAGGCGGCGCTGTCGGCGCTGTCGCTGGAGCTGGCCGAGATGGGCCTGCCGGAGGATCCCGAGGGGGTCGAGGCGCGCTTCCAGCTGCTCCTGGTCCGACAGAAGGGGACGTCGCGGGTGCTCAAGGAGGTGGCCGAGCGCTTCGCCGCCGCGGAGATCGCCCGGCTCTTCGAAGAGTGGCCGGCGCTGGAGTCCTTCGGGTGGCGGCAGTACGCGCCCTCGTGGTCGGAGGGCGAGACGGGGGTTCAAGAGGCGCGCCTGGACGAGATGACCATCAACGGGCAGGAGGGGCCGCACAAGGGCAACTCGACCCTCGCCAGGATGTACCGCGCGGCGCTCAAGCCGCTGCGCTTTCTGGGCGACGATCTGCTGGTGGAGATCTACGGCGAGAGCCGCTCGGTGAAGGTGTCGCGCGAGGGCGGGGTCGAGACCGACTGGTACTGGGACGAGGACTGAGCCGGGCGCAGGCGGGCGCGAGGGCGCCTGGAGCGGGGCGAGATGGGGACGCAGGACAGGCTTGGGCAGCTCCGCGCGGCGCTCTACATGGCGCCCGGCGGCGCGACGTGGCGGCGAGCCTGTGATCTGCTCGATCGGTGGCCGGCCGACGCCGATCAGGAGGTGGGGATCGATTACGTCGACGCCCACCTGAAGGGCTGGGACGACAGCCTCAGGGTGGCGCCGCTGCGCTGGCTGCTGGCGCTGGAGCACGGGCACCCCGCGCCACAGATCAGGGTCGCCCGGGCGATCGCGTTGACCTCCTCCGATCCGCGCGGCCGGGAGATCCTGGAGCGCGTCTCCAGCGCTGCGCCGCTGGCCCCGATCAACACGCTGTCGACCCGCGAGATCAAGATCGGCGACCGCTCGCTGGCGAGGATCGTCGGCGGGCCGCTCTGGCACGGGCTGCGCCGCCTGACGCTCCAGAGCGCGGGGCTGGAGCCTGACGGGGCCGCGACGGTGGCCCGCTCGGGCGGCCTGGAGGCGCTGGAGGCCCTCTCGCTGGCGGGCAACGCCATCGAAGACAAGGGCCTCAAGGCCCTGGTCGACGCCCTCCAGAGCCCCAGGCTCTCGTCGCTGGATTTGACCGGCTGCGGCCTCGGCGCCGAGGCCGCCGAGGTGGCCTCGGCCCCCTGGGCGCCTGGCCTGCGCCGCCTGGAGCTGGGGCGCAACGGGCTCACGGAGGGCGCGGCGGCGGCGCTCGGCGCCTCGACCTCCCTCGGGGCGCTCGCCGAACTGTCGCTGTCTGCAAATCCGCTGGAGGATCAAGGGGTTGCAAGCTTGTCCAGGGGCGCGCTCGGCGGCCTGGAGGGCCTCGACCTCTCGCTGTGCCGGGTCGCCGATCCAGGGGCGCTGGCGCTGGCGCGAGGCTTCGAGCGGCTGCGGGCGCTGCGGCTGGCGAACAACCCCATCGGCCCCCAGGGCGTCGAGGCGCTGGTCGAGGCGCCGCTGGCCGCCTCCCTGGAGGTCCTGGATCTCTCGCTGGCCGCCCTCGGGGCCCAGGGCGCCAGGGCGATCGGGCGAGCAGGGCTCGCCGCCCTCCGCGTCCTCTCGCTCGGCGGCTGCCTGATCGGCGACGAGGGCGCCAGGGCCCTGGTGGACGCCGATGGGCTGGCCTCGGTGCGCCACCTCGACCTCTCCGCCAATGGGATCGACCTCGACGGCCTCGGCGCGCTGATCGACAGCCCCCTCTTCGAGGGGCTTGAGCACCTCGATCTGGGCTTCAACGACTTCAACGCCGCCCACGTCGAGCTCCTGCTCCGCTCTCCCCACCTGAGCTCGCTGCGGGTCTTGCGCTTGATGGGCCGGGGTCTCGGCGATGACGCCCTCAAGAAGCTCGCGGCCTGCCCCGCGCTCTCCAACCTCCTCGAACTCCACCTCGATCCGGAGCGCGCCAACGCCGAGGGCCTCCAGGCCCTCATCCGCTCGCCCCACCTCCACCCCCGCGTCCGCGCGGCCCTCTCATGCGCCACCTGAGAAGCCATTGGGAAACTGAAGGCCGTCGTTGTGGGGGTCGAAAGAGGCCACCTGCGGCTGGAGCGCTGATTGGTTTGACTCCCGTCGGTCATCGGTCCGACAGAGCCGATGCCGTCGTCGTCGATGCTCGACGGGCCAAAGGCCCGCCTGCGCTCTCCTCCTTGGCCTCGACCCTGTCGGCCTCGACGACCT
>SXGS01456372.1_pt1 | contig 28593 bp, 23 predicted proteins | sample 3174681 | NCBI WGS metagenome assembly SXGS01 (sample SAMN11356861, study PRJNA531348) | freshwater metagenome | isolation source: freshwater sample F1-80 | place: China: Fuxian Lake, Yuxi | collected 2017-12-25 | reverse complement strand
GGCAAGACCGAGCTGGCCAAGGTCCTGGCCGAGTTCATCTTCGGCAGCAGCAAGCGCCTGGTCCGCTTTGACCTGTCCGAGTACCGCGACTTCGAATCCTTCGAAAAGCTCATCGGCGGCACCTGGCGCAACCGCGAGGAGGGCCGCCTGACCGGCAAGGTCCGCGAGCAGCCCTTCAGCGTCATCCTCCTGGATGAGATCGAGAAGGCCCACAACAACATCTTCGACCTCTTCCTGCAGGTCTTCGACGACGGCCGCCTGACCGACGCCATGGGCCGCACCGCCGACTTCCGCCACACCATCATCATCATGACCTCCAACCTCGCCTCGGCCTTCTCACCCGGCGGCCCGCTGGGCTTCGGCGGCACCGAGGGCGACTCCCTGGCCAGCGGCGAGGGCGTCATGAGGGAGGTCAAGCGCTTCTTCAGGCCGGAGTTCCTCAACCGCATCGACCAGACCGTCGTCTTCCGACCCCTCGACGCCACGATCATGCGCCGGATCGCCCTGCGCGAGCTCGGCCAGGTGCTCATGCGCAGCGGCCTGCTGCGCCGCAAGCTCGTCGTCGACATCGACCCCACCATCGTCGAGTTCCTCATGGCCCAGGGCTTCTCCCAGGCCTTCGGCGCCCGCCCCCTCAAGCGCGCCGTCGAGAACAAGGTCCTCCTGCCCGTCGCCCGCGAGATCGTCCGAAGCGGCCCCGGCTACGCTGGCGACCTCATCAAGGTCCGCGCCGAGCCGCCCACCGCCCTCAAGCCCGGCCGCGTCGTCATCGAGCGCGCCTCGACGACCTTCGAAGCCCGGCGCCGGGCCCTCCTGGACGGCGGCGCCAAGGCCCTCAAGGGCACCCCCTTCGAAGGCCTCGCCGCGCCCGCCCGCACTCGCCAGAAGGCCCTGGACGCGATGACCGCCGCCAGCGAGCGCCTCGAAGTGCTCCAGGGCGCCCACGACCCCGAGGCGCTGCGCGCCGCTGTCGCCCTCGTCGAGGCCGACATGGCCGACGTCGCCTTCTGGGACAACCCCGAGCGGGCCCGCCAACGGCTGCTGCGCATGGCCCACGACCAGCGGCTCGCCGAGGCCATCGAGCAACTCTTCAGCCAGCGAGACGTCCTCCAGGCCGCCATCGCCCCGCCGAGCAAGGTCCCGCTGCGCGACAGTCGCGCTTCCTTCGTGGCGTGGCTGGTCGACCTCCACCTGACCGAGGAGATCGCCCGACAGGCGCCGATCGACGTTGAGCCCCAAGACGACCAGGAGCCCGAGGCCTGATGAGCCAGCCCATCGAGTACCGACAGCTCTTCGCCCGCATGTACGCCGTGCGGGTGCGGCACGGCAAGCTCTACACCGAGCGCGCCGCCGATGTCCTCCAGCGCGGTGACTACAAGGAGGCCCTGGCCGACCTGAACATCGCCCGCTCCTTCTTCCCCGACAACGAGAAACTCCCCCAGCTCATCCGCCTCATCCGCACGAAGATGAAGCAGCAGGACGACCCCCCCTCCACCCCCGAGAACGGCCGACGACCCCGCAGGAGGCGACCCTCCGCCTTCGACGACCCGTCCGAGGAGTAGCACTCCAGCCCCACACTCCACCCCCGCACTCCACCCCCTGTCCCCCTCCTCCCTCCGGAAGGCTGTCTCTTAGTCACATCTCCTCCGGGACCCGGCGCAGAGCCCTCTGAGCCCTTTTGACAGGCCCACGGGTCGATGAAGGATGGCGGCCAACACGGGATTGAGTTTTTGAGCAAGGCCAATGCACTGACCCCAGACCCATCAACTGAGTCTCCCATCGATCCCCGCCACGACGGGCTCCGATGAGATGTGACCAAGAGACAGCTCCGGAAGGAGGGGGGACGCTTGAATTACGAGTTGGGTGGATCGCACTCCACCCCCTGTCCCCCTCCTCGTTTCACAAGGAGGGGGGACGCTCGTATTACGGGCAAGGTGAATAGGGGGGGCTCGTTGGGTGGACGCGGTGGTCCGGGGGGGTGGGTGGGCCGCAGGAGCCTGCGGCGGGATCACTGGCCGCCTGGGGCGGGTGGCGAGGTCGCCGGGGCGGGACTCGATCCACCCAGCCCGTCATTCGAGCGTCCCCGAACCACCCAGTTCGTAATACGAGCGTCCCCCCTCCTTGTGAAACGAGGAGGGGGACAGGGGGTGGAGTGCCGATCCACCCGTATCCGTAATTCAAGAGTCCCCCCTCCTTGTGAAACGAGGAGGGGGACAGGGGGTGGAGTTCAGCCTGCAGGCCCCACCGAGCCCGTAAGCGCCGCCGCGATCTCTGCCAGGACGGCGTCGGTGTGTTCAAGCACCTGGGTGTTGGTGAAGCGGACGACGCGCATCCCGAGGGACTCCAGCGCGCGCTGCCTGATCGCGTCGGCCTCAAGGATCGTGGTGTGGTAGGGACCATCGACCTCCACGATCAACTGGGCCTGAGGGCAGTAGAGATCGACGATGTAAGGGCCTATGGCGTGCTGACGGCGGAACGTGACCCCGAGCCGATCCTTCTTGAGGAAGCCCCACAGGTGCGACTCCGAGGGCGTGGGTCGCTGGCGCATCTTTCGTGCATGGGATTTTGTCCAGAACCATCGCGGGGAAGCAGGTCTCCAGGTCATGAAAGGGTGGGCCATTGTTGTTGCCCTGCACACACGCACCTGAACATCCGTACCACACGCGAGATGTCGAAATCAAGCGCGCTTCATTGCTCGGAGAGCTTCTTGCGGATCGCCTCGGCGGCCTCTCGCTCGTCAAAGGGGCCGGCGACGACGGTGTAGATCCCGGCGACGACCTCCGCGTCGGAGAGCACCTTGCGGTCCTGGGGGTTGTTCAAGTTCTCGTAGACATACCACTTTCGCTTCGGCATCGGCCGTCCTCCTGCGTGTTGATGAGGCCCGCGCGGCGCGCCCTGAAGGGGGTGAGTCGAGCGGCGCGGTCCCTTTGATTCAACAACGAAGCGGCGGCCGCTCTGCCCGTCAGATCACGATCCGGGCACCGCAGCCAAGGGAGAGGCGAGCGGGGCTCCTCGGGCAGGCGACATCCTGGCGAGGTTTGGCGCTGGGGGAGAAGGGGCATGGGGGGGTTGCGCTGGGGATCTGAGGGGGAGTACCTTCGCCCGGCAATCTGGGATTGGAGCCGAGGCCATGACGCTGCTGAAGCGATTGTTCGGGAAGAGCGCCCGCGGAGACGAGCACGAGGTGCGGCTCTTTCTGGAGGCGATGTTGATCATGATCGCCGCCGACGGGTCGGTGGAAGACAGCGAGATGGCGCAGTTCATGGCGCAGATCAGGACGCGGCCTGAGCTGTCGCAGATACCGCGCAGGACGATCGACGTGCACATGCAGGAGGCCTTCGCGGCGATCCGCGTCGAGGGCATCGAGCGTCGGATCCAGGCCATCGCCAGGGGCTTGCGGCATCGGGATCAGCGCCTCGCGGCGGTGGGGATGGCGCTGGCGATCGCGGTGGGCGACGGGGCGCTCAAGCCCGAGGAGGCGACGATCCTGAAGATGATGCAGGCGGCGCTGGGGCTCAGCGACGAGGACGTGAGGGCGGCGATAGAGGCGGCGCGCGCGGGGAGCATCGGCGACTTCGTCGACGAGGGGACGATCGAGGAGGTCTACATCGAGACGATGATGCTGATGGCGGCGGCCGACGGGATGATCGACCCGGCCGAGCTGGACCGCTTCGGGCATGAGCTGGCCCACCAGTCGGTCTTCGACCTGACCTCGCCGGAGCAGGCCAGCATCTTCATGGAGCGGGCCTTGAGCAACCTGACCCGCGACGGCGTCGAGGTCCGGCTGGAGGCCATCGGCGCGGCCCTGGAGGGCAGCGCGCAGCGCGAGACTGCCTTCAGGCTGGCCCTGGAGATGTGTCTGGCCGACGGAAACGCCGACGTCAGCGAGCGCGCGCTCTTGAAGCTGCTCCAGGAGCGGCTGGGGTTGAGCGACGCCTTCGTCGGGCAGGAGATCCAGAAGATCCTCGGGGGGCCGGTATGAGCGACGCGGCCGGGGAGAGGGGGTCGCTGATCGTCTTTGAGGGGATCGACGGGGCGGGCAAGAGCACGCAGGTGGCGCGGCTGGCCGAGGCGCTGGAGGCGCGCGGTCGGCGCGTGGTGCGCAGCGCCGAGCCGACGCGGGGGCGCTACGGGGCGCAGCTCCGGGCCTCGATGGCCCAGGGGCGCCTCCAGCCCCAGGAGGAGCTCGATCTCTTCATACTCGACCGCCGCGATCACGTCGAGGGGCTGATCGAGCCGGCGCTGGGGCGAGGGGATGTGGTGATCCTGGATCGCTACTACTTCTCGACGGTGGCCTACCAGGGCGCGCGCGGCTTTGATCCAGCGGCGCTGCTGGCGCTCAACACCGACTTCGCGCCGCCGCCGGACCTGCTCTTGCTCCTTGACCTGGACCCCGAGCGCGGCTTGACGCGGATTCGGGAGGATCGGAAGGAGGCCCCGGACGCCTTCGAGGTCCCGGAGCTCCTGGTCCGCAGCCGCCGGATCTTCCTGGATCTGGCCGCCAGCACGCCCGGCGCCCACGTCCTGGACGCCTGCGAGGATCCCGACGCGCTGGCTCGCCGGATCGAGACGCTGGCCGTCGAGAGCCTCAAGACCCCGTCGAGGACGATGGACCTCGCCGAGGACGATGGACCCCGTCAAGGACGATAGACCTCGCCGAGGATCAGGCGCCCCCCTGGATCTGGAATTTCTTGAGCAAACGCTTGAAGTTAGATCGATCCATGCCCGCCTCGCGCGCCGCCCGCGAGATGTTGCCGCCCGTGCGCTCCATCAGCTCGGCGACGTAGCAGGTTTCGAAGGTCTCGATGGCGCGCTGCTTGGCCTCCGTGAACTGGAGGTCGGCGAAGGCCCCGTAGAGCGCCCCGTCGCAGCCCAGGCTGACGTCCGGCTCCTGCCCCTCCTCGGGGCGTCGGCGCCGCGTCTGGTCGATGGCGTGCGCGCTCACCTCGCCGCAGACGCGGAAGATGTCGTCGAAGGGCTTGGTCAGGTAGTTGAGCGCCCCGAGCTTGACGGCCTCGACGGCTGACTCGACCGTGGCGTACCCGGTCATGACCAGCACCGAGAGCCAGGGCTCGTGGGCCTTGATCCGCCCCAGGATGTCGATGCCTGACATCCCGGGCAGGCAGACGTCCAGGAAGATGAGGTCCCAACCCCCGGCGCTCACCTTCGCGAGGCCCTCGGCGCCGTCGCGGGCGATCTCGACGGCGTGGCCCTGGGCGCCAAGGAGGCGCTGCATCGCCGCAACCAGGGGTGCCTCATCATCCACGATGAGGACGCGGCCGCTCGCCGGCCCTGGCGGGTAGACTTCGACCTGCTCTTTGGGCGCCTGGATCATCTCTTCCACCTCGATCGCTAAGACCAACCGCTCGGGTTGTCATCGACAGCGGAGGACCTGGGCTTGAATCAAGGGGCGCCGCGACGATCGAGGGCGATGGGGAAGGAGACGGTGAAGGTCGCGCCCTGGCCCAGCGCAGAGGAGACCTCGATGGAGCCGTTGTTCTCGTGGACGATCTGGAAGGAGATCGACAGGCCCAGGCCGGTGCCCCGGCCCTCCTCCTTGGTGGTGAAGAAGGGGTCGAAGATGCGATCGATGTGCTCCGGCGCGATGCCGCAGCCCTGGTCGACGACCTTGAGGATCATCGTGGGCGGCTCGGTGGAGTCGTCGATGCGCTTGCGGATCTCGATCCGGCCGCTGACATCCTCCATCGCGTCGACGGCGTTGTGCAGGAGGTTGAGCAGGACGCCCTGGACCTCATCGCTGTTGACGCGCACGCGCACGTCGCTGCAGCCGGGCGTCTCGTCGATCATGGCAAGCTCGACGCCGCTGAGCCGCAGGACATTGCCGAAGACCGTCACGGCCTTGTCCATCAGGGTGCCCAGCTCCACGAGCTGGCGCTCCTCTTGAGGCGCGAAGCGGGCGTAGTTGAGCAGGTTCCGGACCGTGCCCTGGCAGCGCCGGGCCGACTCCTCGATGTGGTCCAGGAACTGGTGCTTCTCGTCGTTCTCGTCCACCTCGCGCTTCATGATCTGGGCAAAGGCGAGGATCCCCCCGAGGGGGTTGTTGATCTCGTGGGCGACGACCCCGGCCATCTCGCCCAGGGAGGCCATCTTGTTGCGCTGGAAGAGCTTTCGGCGCCGCCGCTCCTCCTCGGTGATGTCCCGGTAGAGGCACACGAAGCGCTGCCCTGCGGCCTCGTCCTCCTCGATCAGGCAAGGAAAGGCGGTCACCTCGATGATGACGTCCTGGCCCGGCAGCGAGATGCGCGAGTGGCTCTCGCGGGAGCTGGCGCGGGCCTCCTCGATGGGGCAGCCCTCACAAGGTCGGCTGGAGCTGGCGACGAGCTCGTGGCACTTGTGGCCGCGCAGGTCGGTGACCTGTCGACCGCAATGGGAGGCCAGAGCCGAGTTGGCCCGCTGGATCGTGAAGTTGTCGTCGATGAGCAGCACGGGATCGCGGATGGCGTCGAAGGTCGTGGCCAGCTCCCGCTTGGCGTTCTTGAGCTGGAGCGCCCGCTCGTTGACCATCTCCTCGAGGTTCTCGTTGAGGCCAAGGAGTCTGGCGTTGAGCTCGCGCAGCTGGACGTTCTGAGCCTCCAGGCAGGCCGCCTGTGCGGCGCGCTCCTGCACGAGCTGCCTGTTCTCGATGGTCAGCCAGAACTGCTCGCAGGCGCTGATCAAGACGCCCTTGAGGTGGGTGCGCTCCCAGGGTTTGTTCAAGAAGCGGTGGATCTCGCCGCGGTTGATGGCGTTCTCCAGCAGCCCCGCGCTGGCGTAGGCGGTCAGCAGGATCCGCTGGGTGATCGGCCAGCGCTCCTTGACGCGCTCAAGGAGCTCGACGCCGTCCATGCCGGGCATCTTGTAGTCGGAGATGACCGCAGCGACGCGGATCCCCTCGCGCTCGCACCTGGCCAGCACCTCCAGGGCCTCCTGCGCCGAGGTCGCCGTCAGGAGGTCGAAGGGCTCCTGTCGCAGCTCCCGCTTGAGGCTGTTGAGGATGAACTGCTCATCGTCCACGGCCAGAATGACGGACCTGATCGGCTCAACCTGGCTCGGCTCGGTCTGACTCGGCGGCATCTTCAAGGCGCCCTCTCGGATGCTCGACGCAGCATCACTTCCCCGTTCGGTTCTCACACATTTTAGGCCCACTTCAGGAGAGGTGTCCACAGGCAACCGCTCCCCCATTTCAAGGCAACTTGTCGTGGAGGTAGACCCGCGCGCTCCCCCAACGCCACCCGGCGCTGGACTCGACGACCGAGGCGACGACGTCGAGCGGTCGCTCGGCGCCACGGACCCGGGCGACGAGCGCCGCTGCCTCCTGACAAGATCCCCCTTCGAGCGCGATGAGGTCGGCTGGGCCGACGTGGCCGCCGCAGATCGTCGAGGCGGCCTCTTCGAGGTGCCACGCCTCGCCCTTGCGCGTCAGCTCACGGCCGGGCGCGAGCAGCTCCCCGGAGCGCCCCAGCGCGATCAGGCACGCGCGCCCCTGGCCCGCAGGCCGGGCCCACGCCGAAAGGCGCGCCGCGTAGGTGAACCTGGCCCCCCCCATCCCCCCGACCTCCGCCTCGACGTCCACGCTCAAGGTCGGCGCCGCGCCGCCAGCGCCCGGCCCCATCGAGTCGATGACCACCGCGCCCACGGCCGCGGCGATCACGACCCCGATCCCAACCTGCCAGGCGCGCTTCTCCATCAAATGCTCCTTCGGCACATCTCGGCATCACCTTGAATCACCGACGCCGCTCGCGGCGATCGACACCGTGGACGCAGTTGACGCGCGACGCAACGGGTGCAACAACAACCGGGAGCCTCGGATGCTGCCAGGAGCCTTGATGGCGATCAAGACCTTCACAGGAGGAGACCTTGAGGAGCGCGCGGCGGACCCGGAGGCGCTGCGGGCGGCCATCGCGCAATGCCGACGGGATCTGGCCATCGCGCGCCAGCGGGTCAAGGCGCCCGACGCGGGCAAGGACTGGCCCGGGATCGAGGCCCGCGAGGTCGGCCGGCTGGCCGACCTGCTGCGGCTCGACGGGCAACGCGCCGAGAGCGAGGCGCTCTTTGTCGAGGCGATCGGCCTGTGGGCGGGGCTCGGCAAGGCGCGCGCGGGGGCGCTGGCGCGGCTGCGGCTGGCGCAGGTCTGTCGCGCCGACGGCCGCTGCGACGAGGCCCGCGCTCACCTGGACGCCTTGTTCGAGGCCATGGTCGACGACGAAAACCTGAACATATACAAGGACTTCGTACTCTACCACAGAGGCGTCACGGCCTGGAGAGCGGGCCGGCAGGAGAGCGCCATCGAGGATCTGAGCGCCGCGCTGGCGATCCGAGCGGCCGAAGCATCGAAGTTGACAGCCACCACCGAGGAGGCGCTGCGGATCGTCCGCGCAGGCCCTCCTGCCACCCCCGAGGAGCCATGAAACAACTGCTGGTCCTGTGCGCGACGGCGCTGCTGATCCCCGCCACCGCGCGAGCCCAGAACAAGCCGGTCGATCCGGCGCCCGAGGCCAGGACGACCTACCAGCTCGACGGCGCGTCGCTGCGGGTGACGCCGCCGCAAGAGGGCGCCGAGGCGACCGCGGTGGCCTTGCCCTGTCAGGGCAGCGCGCTGATGGCCCACAAGGCGAGGCTCTACGTCGCGTGCGGGGAGCTGGGCGCGGTGGTGCTGTCGGTGGAGGACGACCCTGGGGCGCCGAAGGTGATCGCGCGCAAGGATCTGGGGGGCAGCGTCGTGGGCTTCTTCGAGGTCGACGGCCAGGTCTGGGCGCGGATCGCGAGGCTGGAGGGTCGGCCGGTCGATCAAGGGCTGGCGATCACGGGGCCGCTGATCGCGGAGGCGCCTGAGATGGAGGTGCCGGAGATGCCGGAGCCCTCCGAGGCGCCGGAGGTGCTGGTCGAGGGGGTGGTCGTGGCGCTGCGGACGGGGTCGGTGGTGATCGACCTGGGGAGCACGCAGGGGTTGTCGGCCGGCGATCGGGTCGAGCTCTTCGCGCGCCAGGAGGAGGATCTGGGCGAGGGGCAGGCGGCCGTCCGGGAGGTGCTGCTGGCGGTCGGGGTGGCCTCGGTGGTGGCGGAGGGGCGCTCGGAGGTGGACCTGGGGCTGGGCGAGCGGGTGCCGTTGGGGGCCTTTGCGCGCCCGACGGATCGCAAGCGGACGAGCAACCGGCTGACGCCGCCGAGGGTGCCTGAGCTGATCGAGGTGGCCTTCAACCTGCGGCCCTTCCTGGCGCTGGGGACCTTCGGCTTCGGGACGGTGTCGGACGGCTCGGTGGGGTATCGGACGGCGAACAACCTGCACCTGCAGGGGCTCTTTGAGCCCATCGGGCTGGGGTTGAGCGACGAGGGCAACGTGGTGGCGCTCTCGACGGCCGGGGTCGTGGCCTACGACACGCCGCTCTTCGAGGTGGGGCTGGGGCTGGGCTGGTCGGCGGTCAACGACGCCATCGACGACGACAGCTTCGAGGCCGACCTGGCCGCGGGCGGCGACGGCCTGACGACGGACTTCGACAACGTGCGCTCGGGCCTGGCGATCGTGCAGACGATCCGGCTCGGGGCGCTGGACGGCTTGAACCTGAGCGCCCGCAACTCCTTCCTCTTCTTCAAGGGCCAGTTTCATTACGGCGGCACGAACGCGTCGCTCCAGGCGCCGGTCTCGGATCGGTACTGGCTGATGCTCGGCGGCGGCGGCGGGATCGCGGGTTACGGTTACGGGGAGGTGGGGCTGCGGGTCTTGTTGGTCGGCAATGGGGATCACGGCTCGCTCTTCCTGACCCCGCGGCTCGGGGGCGCGGGGCTCTTCGGGGAGGTCGTCAAGGAGGGGGTCGCGCTGGAGGACTGCTTCGGGCGCATCGACTCGGACGGCACCTGCGTCGAGGAGATCGAGTACGCCGGGCCGATGATCGGCCTGGGGCTGGAGTGGCGCCCCTGAGCGGGCTGGGCGGGGGATCTTCGAAGGCCGCGCGAAGGAGCCTTCGGCGCCCCTGAGCGGGCTGGAGGCCGCCGGATGAGGGCGGCCGGGCCGCGATCAGGCCGGGGCGGCGGGCGGCGGGCGGCGTGGACGAGCAGGAGGCCGACGGCGCCGATCATCATCGAGGCGAGCACGAGCCAGACTGGCGCGCGCGAGGCCCCGACGTCCACGCCCAACAGCGGCAGGATGTCGCCCGAGAGCAGGCTCAGGGTGTTGTTGAGGAAGTGGAAGAGCACCGAGGGCCAGATCGAGTGGCTCTGCCAGACGACGTAGCCCATCAGGACGCCCAGGGCGGTGGTGCCCAGGAAGCGATAGATCGACAGGTGGAAGATCCCGAAGAAGAGGGCCGAGACCCCGACGGCCACGACGCCGCCGGCGTGCCCGCGGAAGCTGGACAGGAGCCAGCCGCGGAAGACGGCCTCCTCGCAGATGGCCGGTGAGAGGGCCACGACGAGGATCACGCCGAGCTTGCCCAGCGGATCGGTGGGCATGGAGAAGGTCTTCTCCATCAGCTCGACGAACTCGCGCGGGACGGGCAGGAAGCTCTCGTGGAAGAGCTCGGCGCCGGTGCTGACCCAGATGAAGCTCGTCGACCCGAGCAGCAGGGCGCCGAGCATGGCCAGCGCGGGCGGCCGCGACAGGTGCAGGACCCGCTTGAGGTCGTGTCGGCGCCACAGGCTCAGGCCCAGGGTCGGCCCGAGCAGGATGCCGTAGAGCGTGAGCAAGAGCCCCGTCATCAGGTGCCAGCTCTGGGCCGCGCTGCCCAGGTAGTAGAGGGCCACGAAGAGGATCGACACGAAGGCCATCGCCTCGCCCGGGGTGGGCAGCGGGGCGGCCTGGCCGGGGGCCACGCGGCCCTGGGGGGTCAGCATCGCCACGGCGCCGGCCCGGCCGATCATCAGCTCCTCGCGGCTGTAGAGGCGCGCGGCCAGCGAGAGCACCAGGACGGTGACGATCAGCGTCGAGGCGGTCACCAGGAAGAGGTGGTCCCAGACGACGCCCTGGATCAGGATCTCCTTCATGATCAGGGCGAGGTTCAGGACGGGGATGAAGGCGGTCGCGCCGGTCATCTCGATGCCGGGCAGCTGGGCGATGAGGACGGGCATCAGGCAGATCATGTAGACCGGCGAGAGGTAGTTCTGGGCCTCCTTGGGGCTGGAGGCCAGCGTGGCGATGGTCATCATCAGCGCGCTGAACATCAGCCCGAGCAGCATCACGACGGCGAAGAGCGCCGCGGCGTCCAGCGCCGATATCGACTCGACCCCCAGCCCGAGGCCCTCGTTGCCGGACAGGGCGACGCTGTGGGCGAGGATCAGCAGGATGCTGCCGATGTTGATCGCCCCCGAGACCACCGCGATCGTCAGGACGGTCAGGTACTTGCCGACGACGATCTCCGTCGGGCGCACCGGCGAGGTCATCAGGGTCTGGATGGTCTTGCGCTCGCGCTCGCCGGCCGTCAGGTCGATGGCGGGGTAGAAGGCCCCGGTGACCATGAAGATCAGCACGAGCATGGGCAGGAACTGGCTGGCCACCGAGCCCATCCGGCGTACCTGGGGCGCGATGTCGGCCTCGACGTAGGCCAGCGGCTCGATGTAGGCCGCGTCCAGGCCGTGGGCCTTGAGGCGCCGGGTCAGCAGATCGCCCTTCCAGCCCTTGAGCCGCTCCCGGATCCGCTCGACGACGTGGCTGCTGAGCGGATCGACGGAGTTGTAATGCACCGTGATCGGCGCCGACTCGCCCTGCGAGAGCGCGCTGCGGAAGCCCTCGGGCACCTCCACGACGGCCTGCAGCGCGCCGGCCTCCAGCAGCGCGTGCGGATCGTCGGTCGCCCTCACCTCGATCCCGCCGCCGCTCTCGAGCTTGTCGCGCGCCTCGCCGGGCAGCGCCCCCTCGATGGCGATCACGCCGTCGGTGGCCTCCAGCTTCGAGGTCTGCGAGGCGGCCACCTCCGCGATCAACACCATCATCAGCGGGTAGAAGATCATGGGCATCGCCAGCAGCAAGAAGAGCGTGCGCCGATCGCGCAGCGTCTCGCGGATCTCCTTGCCGTAGATCGCACGCACGATCCGAAGCCGCACGCCGCCCTCGATCCCCTCGATCTTCTCCTTCACAGGCCCCCTCGGGTGCCCAGCGCCGCCGCGCCCTCGTGCTCCGCGATGCACTTCAAGAAAGCCCGCGTCAGGCTCTCCTCGCCCGTCTGCGCCAGCAAGGACGCCAGAGCGCCGACCCGCATCAGGCGGCCCTGGTGCATCAACCCGAGCCTGTCACAGATCAGCTCGGCCTCCGACATGATGTGCGTGCTGTAGACGATCGCCTTGCCCCGCGCCCGCTCGCGCCGCAAAAAATCCAGGATGAACTGGCTGGAGATGATGTCCAGCCCCGAGGTCGGCTCGTCGAGGATCAGCACCGGCGGATCGTGCAGCAGCGCCCGCGCGATGCTCACCCGCTGCTGCTGCCCCGTCGACAGCGATCCGCAGCGCTGGGACGCGAAGGGGCCAATGTCCAGCATCCCCACCAGCTCCTCGATCCGGCGACCCAGCGCCGCGCGCGGCATGTCGTGCAAGTCCCCGAAGTAGCGCAAGAACTCCACCGGCGTCAGCCGCTCGTAGAGCCTCGTGTCCCCCGTCTGGAAGCCGATCGAGCGCCGCACCTGCGCCGGCTGCGTCGCCGTGTCGTAACCCCCGATCCGCGCGACCCCCGCGTCGGGCCGGATCAAGGTCGCCAGCACCCGCATCGTCGTGCTCTTGCCCGCCCCGTTGGGCCCCAGCAAGCCGAAGATCTCTCCGGCGGCCACCTCGAAGGAGATCCCGCCGACCGCCTCCAGCGCCCCATAGCGCCGCACCAGCCCGATCACCTCGACCTGAGGTGCCCCCGCCGCCCGCTGCTGATCTGCTCTCGCCGGATCCGTCAACCGACCACCCTTGAAAAAACCCCTCGACGAGACCGCGAGAGTCTACGCCCAACCCTGGAGCCTGTCGAGCAGCCCCACCCCGTCGGCCTCACCCGGCCAGCGCCCCGCGCTCGACGATCACGGCCTCGAAGACCTCGCCCTCCTGGCCCTCCGGCGGCCTGACCACCAGCCGCGACCCCGGCGCGTTGTCCGCTCGGTGGATGTACCCCATCGCCAGCACCCGAGCCCCGACCCGCGCGCTGCTGGTCACCTCACCGAGCGCCCGCTCCCCGTTGGCGATCACCCCGCCCGGCGCCGGCACCCCCGAGCCCTCGATCACCAGCCCCATCAGCCGCCGACCGACCTTCCCGCGCGCGTCCACCCGCTCGACGATCTCCTGCCCCAGATAGCAGCCCTTCGTGAAGCTGACCGCCGTGTCCAGCCCCGCCTCGTTGAAGAGCACCTCGGGGCCCAGCTCGGCCCCGAAGCGCGGCACGCCCGCCCGGATCCGCGACCGCTCCATCGCCTCCCACCCGCAAGGCCGCGCCCCGGCCCGCTCCAGCGCCTCGAAGAGCTCGCCCACCGACTCCCGCGCCGTCGAGATCCTGAAGCCCGGCCCGCCGAGCTGATCCGTGGCCGACACCAGCACGTCCAGATCGCCGACCGCCCCGGGCCGGACCCCGTGCGGCGCCATGGCCGACAGCTCCTCGCCCAGCGCCCGCCCCAGCGTCGCCGCCGCCCCTGGACCCGCCAGCCCCAGCGTCCCGACCTGCGCGCTCCTGTCCGCGACCGTGACCCGCTCCATGACCACGAAGCGCTTGAGCAGCCTGCGCAGCGACGCCGCCATCCCCGGCTCGACGTCCAGCAGGATCATCTCCTCGAAGACCCCCACCCGCATGTCGGCCACGATGCGACCCTTGATGTCGATGTGGCACGCGTAGCCGCCGCCGCCCGAGGGCATCTTCTTGATGTCCTGCGTGCACAGCCCGTGCAGCCAGGAGGCCCTGTCGGCGCCCTCGACCACCAGCAGCCCGCGCGCCGTCAGGTCCAGCAGCCCGACGCCCCCCGTGAGCGCCTCAAGCTCCCCCGCCTCGTCCCCGAAGGAGAGCGCCGTCTGCGTGTGCTTCTGGCCTCCGACGTTGGATATCGGCGCCATCACCGCGCCCCGCGACTCCAGCAGCGCCGCCAGCGGGTTCTCGACAATCAATCTCGCGTCCATGAATTCCTTGAGAGCGTGTTCGACGCCGTCGGCTATGATCGACGCCGTCGGCTATGATCGACGCCGTCGGCTATGATCGACGCCGTCGGCTATGATCGACGCCGTCGGCTATGACCGGCGGCGCCGGAGCAGCGCGGCGGCCCCGATCGCCAGCGCGATAAGCGCCCACGGCGCGGGGCTCGACCGCCCGGGGATGGTGGCGCAGCAGCCCACCTCGGGGATGTCCGGTTTCGTCGGCGGCTCCGCTGCGGGCTCGGGCTCGGGCTCCCCGAAGGGGTCGTTGTTGACCTCGCCCTCGGGCTCCTGGCCGTTGTTCATGTCGTCGATGACCACGGGATCCTCGTTGACGGTCAGCTTGACCTGCAGGAGCTGGTTGAAGCCCGGCTCGTCGTTGTTGGCCGTCGACAGCAGGTAGTTGCGATCCGAGCCGTTGAGGAAGACCAGATCAAAGACGCTGTTGCCCGTGATCAGCGAGAAGTCGTAGAAGCCCAGCGGCTTGCCGTCGTCGCTGCCCCGCACGTCAAAGACGAAGGTCGGCCCCGCCTGCCGGATCAGCACGACCTCCTCGGAGGCCGTCACCATGAAGAAGGGCCGCTGCATCTGCGCCAGCTCCTTCTTCAGCATCCCCGTCTCCGGGTCCTCGAACTCCACCTCGATCGACCCGGCCAGGTCCTGCTCCCACAGGAGCTTGCCCTCGGGGTCGAGCCTGGTCAGGCGCGCCTTGCTCCGATCGCCGGAGTCGGCCAGCTCCACCCACAGGAGCACGAGGTTGCCCGCCGGATCGTAATTGACCCTGAAGACCTCGCGGTTGGCCCAGTCGCCGCCCTCGGGCTCGAAGAAGGACACCGACTCGCGGCCGTCGTAGAGGAAGAAGCGCGTGCCGCGATCGTTCTGCGAGAAGTAGTAGACGAGGAAGTTGCCGTCGGGCGTCGCCAGGGCGTTGTTGAGCGTCGCGCCGATGAACTCGTCCCCGAAGAGGATGCTGGGGACGCGGACGTCGCCGTTGAATTCGAAGAGCATCGAGCCCTGGCTGACCGGGGCGATCTGGAAGTTGGCCGCCGAGAAGATCAGGACCCGCTGGACGATGGGGCTCCACGCGATCGGGCCGGCGGCGCCCTCGTAGCGGCCGATGTAGGCCTCGGTGTCGGCGAAGGCCGAGTCGGGCTGCTCCCAGACGACATTGCCGTCGAGCGACAGCCGCGTGGTCACCCCGAAGGGGTCCAGATCCTGCGGCTCGATCGCGGCGCGCAAGAGCAGGTCGCCGCCCGGCCCGAAGCCGAAGGAGACCGGCAGCGCCGGGAAGTCCTGGTAGGTGTAGACGATCTCGCGCTCGGCGCCCTGCCCCAGCGCCACCGGGTAGAGGTGGGCGCCGTTCATCGAGGCGGTCACCAGCACCACGCGGCCCTCGCTCGACACCGCGATCCGCGCCGCGGGGCTGACCCCGTCCGGGATCGCCACCGGGGTCGTCTGCACCTCCTCGAAGACCACGCCGGCCTCGGCCACCGCGCCTCCGAACCCCGCAAGCAGGGCCACCACGCACCCCCCAAGCCGCCCACCTCTGATCATCGCCGCCCCCCTCTCGCGCGCCCTTGCGCGCTCACCGGCGAAGTATACACCCGCTCCGCGCCCACACAAACCGCCGCTGCGCCGTGTTGACGCGGGGCGTGGAGCAGGCTGTGAACAGCCCGCCGCCCCAGGCTCGCGCCCGGGGCTTCAGAGAAGGCACGCCCCTGCGGGGCTCTCGACGGGGCGTCAACCTCCGGGGATGGTGTCACCCCACACAAGCGATCTTCCAATTTGAGGCCCTGGAGTCGAGCGACACGATGCCGATGGCTGGCCCAGAGCCTGTCGACAGCCCCGCAGGGGCGTCCCTGGGTTTGTAGCGCCGGGCGCGAGCCCGGGGCGCCCAGCGCCCACACAAACCGCCGCTGCGCCGTGTTGACGCGCCGCCCGTAATCGGGGATCTCTGGACCGTGCGCACCCCCTGGCGGACGAGGCGATCATGGCGCTTTTCGGGCGGCCCGACGGCGATCGGGTCCAGAACCTGTCGATGCTGCGGCGCTTCATCCCGCACCTGATGCCGGGCCGCAATGAGTCGGCGGTCTTCTTCAACCAGACCCTCGACCTGAGCCACACCTTGAGCTGGCTTGAGGCCGCCAACGCCGAGCTCGGCCAGGACGACAAGATCAGCTTCTTCCACGTCGTGATCGCGGCCATGGCGCGCACGCTCGGGCAGCGACCCCAGCTCAACCGCTACATCTCGGGCCGCCGGGTCTACCAGCGGAGGGACATCGCGATCTCCTTCGCGGTCAAGAAGTCCTTTGAGGACGAGGCCCCGCTGACGACCGTCAAGATCACCTTCGGGCCGGACGACACCCTCCTGGACGTCGGCCGCAGGCTGCGCGAGGCCATCGGGCAGGGGCGCGGGCAGGCGCTGACGACCTCCGAGAAGGAGCTCAAGGTCGTCGCCGCCATGCCGCGCGGGGTGATGCGGGCGGTCATGGGGGCGCAGCGCTGGCTCGATTACTGGAACCTGCTGCCGGGCGCGATGATCCAGGCCGACCCGATGTACGCCAGCGTCTTCGTCGCCAACCTCGGCAGCATCGGCCTCGACGCGCCCTTCCACCACCTCTACGAGTACGGCACCATCCCGATCTTCGTCGTCATCGGCCGCATCAAGAAGGCCCCCGTCGTGGACGAGGCCGGGCAGATCGTCGCCCGGGAGGTCGTCGACCTGAAGTACACTCTGGACGAGCGCGTCGCCGACGGCTTCTACTGCGCCCGCAGCCTGGAGCTGCTGCGAGGCCTCGTCGAGCGTCCCGAGGCGCTCATGGCGCCGCCCGAGCCCACTGGCCGATAGATTGACGATCGCGCCGCCGGGCGGTATCTCCAAGGGGGCGCGACACAAGGACGAACACGCGGTCGAACTTCGACCCTGAGCAGAGGAAAGCATGACGACGATCAAGGTCGGCATCATCGGCGCCGGGCAGATCGCCCAGCTCCACGCCGAGGGCTACAAGAAGGACGACCGGGTGCGCGTCGGCGCCGTGTGCGACATCCGCGAGGATATCGCCATCGAGCGGGCGCTGGCCTGGGGCGCCGAGAGCTACTGCGCCGACTTCCGCGCCGTCCTCTCCGACCCTCTCATCGACGCCGTCGACATCCTCACCCCCCACTTCCTGCACACCCCCATGGTCCTCGAAGCCCTCCAGGCCGGCAAGCACGTCATGGTGCAGCGCCCCCTGGCGCTGACGATCGCCGAGGCCGACCGCATCATCCTCGAAGCCCGCAAGCGCAACCTCACCCTGGCCGTGGCCGAGCCCACCCTCTTCCACCCCCCCGTCGTCGACGCCCGCAGCTACCTGGAGGCCGGCGAGATCGGCGACCCCGTCGGCATCCGCGTCAAGGTCGGCATCGGCGCCCCCGAGGGCGGCTGGAAGGTCCGCCCCGAGAGCTGGCTGTGGCGCTTTGACCCCCAGAAGTGCGGCGGCGGCCCCTTCCTCTTCGACGCCATCTACGGCGCCTTCGTCCTGGCGCTGAACATGCTCGCCGACGTCGACTCCGTCACCGCCTCCATCGGCCGCACCGAGATCTACCCGGGCTACTTCGTCGACGCCCCCGCCACCGTCATGTGGCGACACCGCTGGCGGCAATGCCTCGGCTCCCTGGAGATGACCTACTCGCCGGAGATGTACATCAAGAGCTCGCACTACCCCAACGACGTCCGCGTCGAGCTGACCGGCACCAAGGGCATCCTCTGGCTGCGCGCCGCGCCCGGCAACGTCACCATGGGCTCCCCCGTCCAGATGTACCGAGACGGCCGCCTCTTCTCCTTCGGCGAGGTCGCCGAGAGCTGGCCGGAGAACTTCGCCCACGCCACGCGCAACTTCGTCGACGCCATCTTCGGCATCGAGGCCCCCCGCATGTCCGCCGAGGCCGGCCGCGAGGCCCTGCGCCTGACGCTGGCCGCCCGCGACTCCAGCGCCTCCGTCCGCACCTGGCACGCCCCGCAGTAGCCCCCCTCCTGCCCTCAACCTGCACCCCGGGCCCTGGCGATGCTTCGCGAGAACACCCTCTTCCTCAAGCTCTCCACGCACCACGACCTCGTCTTCGACGCCACCCACGCCATGATCCTGGAGCTGCTCCACGACTGGATGGGCGCCCCCTTCGAATCCTTCCAGGACCTCACCGCCCGCGGCAAGCCTCGCCCCGTCACCGGCCAGCTCCTCCTCGACGCACTCCACCGCGGCGTCGGCCAGGGCATCCACCAGAGCCTGCGCTTCAAGCTCTGGCGCGAGAGCGGCTGCCCGGTGCGCTCCTTCGAATTCAACGCCGGCGCCCACCCCTACACCGGCGCCTTCTGCACCCAGATCGACATCCGCGTCGAAAAATCCTGGGTCGAGCGCAACCCCCAGACGGCCCCCCGCGTCCTCAGGAAGCGCCTCATCGACCTGGCCCGCCTCACCCACCCCTTCCAGGCCCACGCCCACGACACCGACGACAACACCATCCAGAACGTCGACAACCTGCGCCTGCTGCGCCGCGGCTTCGGCCTCGACCTCACCGAGCCCGTCGATCTGTCCAACAACCCCGGCCGCGAGCTCTCCCGAGGCAACCTGCGCTACGCCGTCAACTGGCTGACCCTCTTCGGCCCCGAGCTGCTCGCCCAGATCCCCCCCGAGGTCGTCCTGAGCGCCCCCGCCGGCGTCGTCACCGAGCTCGACATCGACCCCGACGCCCGCAAGCGCCCCGCCGAGATCGTCGCCGAGCGCCTCGCCGCGCAACCCGCCGCCCCCCACGGCGGCGATCCCCACGGCGGCAAGCCCCACGGCGGCGATCCCCACGGTGGCGATCCCCACGGGGGCGACCCCTACGGTGGCGATCCCGAAGACCCCGCCCCCCCTCCGAAGCGCTGGCTCCTGTTGAGCCTCGGCGACTCCCCCCTTGACCCCGACGCGCCCGCCGCCCGACAGGCCCAGGCCGCCCTCCGCGAGCACCTCGGCTTCAAGGCCCTTGCCAAAGACCAGCGCTATGTGCTGGGCTACTGGCAGAAGAAGCTCTGACGCGCCCGGATCGGCGCCCGCCCGATCCGCCCCGCGCGACAACCGCGGCCCCGCGCCGCCCACCGCCACCCGAGGGGGATCCACCCATGCCACCCAACACCCTCGCATCCAACACCCTCGCGCTCGCCGCCCTCGCCCTCCTGATCCTCGCGGCAGCCTGCGGCCCCTCGAAGAAGGAGGCCGAGGCCGAAGCGGAGAAGGCCAGGGCCGCCGCCGAGCCCCCCGAGGCGCCGCCCGAGCCCCCCAAGCCGGCCTTCAAGGCCGAGATCCGCGGCGCCGACGGCCGCGAGATGTCCCACGTCCCCGCCGGCCCCTTCCTGCGCGGCAGCAAGGTCGGCGTCGGCACCGACGAGGAGCGCCCCCAGAAGACCCTGGCCCTCAAGGGCTTCTGGATCGACCGCAACGAGGTCTCCGTCGGCGACTGGACCCGCTGCCTCAAGGCCGGCCCGTGCAGCAACGACAAGCTCTACCGCCAATACAGGATCAAGGACCCCGACAAGCGCCCCGAGCCCTGCAACTACGGCCAGCCCGACCGCGACGCCCACCCCATGAACTGCGTCTCCTGGTTCGGCGCCGAAGCCTACTGCAAGTGGGCCGGCAAGCGGCTGCCCACCGAGGCCGAGTGGGAGAAGGCCGCCCGAGGCACCGACGGCCGCCTCTACCCCTGGGGCGAGGAGAAGGCGGACTGCTCGCGCGCCTGCATGGTCGATAAATCCATGTACGGCTGCGGCACCCGCACGAGCTGCCCCATCGGCTCGCGCGGCCAGCGCGGCATGAGCCCCTACGGCGCCTTCGACATGAGCGGCAATGTCTACGAGTGGGTCGCCGACTTCTACAGCCAGACCTACTACCAGGACGCCCCGACCGAGAACCCCTTCAACAGCGCCCGCGACGCGCAGCGCCCCGTCCGCGGCGGCGCCTTCTCCTCCGACGAGGACGGCGCCCGCGCCGCCAAGCGCTCCGCCTTCAACGCCGTCGACCGGGTCTCCTTCGTCGGCTTCCGCTGCGCCTCCGACGAGTAGCCCAGGGCTATCGAGTTCCCACGAACCTCTCGATGGCTACGGGCTTGACGTCCCAAACCAGGATCGTGCCAGTTAGAACTCGATTGCCCTGGCGACGCCTTGAATTGTGGGTTGCTCCCGCTCCTGAATTCTGGCACGATGTCCTCTCCTGATGCGAGGAAATCCTACCATTCAACAGAGGGCCAGACATGATCGCGCTGAACCGCTACACCAACGACGAGCTGATCACCTTGATGTCCGATCTGTCCAGCGCCTCCAACCGCGCGCTGATGGCGGCCGACGCCAAGCTCAACGCCTGGACGCCCGATCTGGACGGCGATCTGGCCACCCTCAAGCGCACCTCCAGCGCGCCCGTCTCCGACGCCCCCCAGGATCCGCCGCCCGAGGCGCCGCCCACCCGCAGACAGCTCGACGTCTGGGTCGAGTCGGCCGTCCGCGCGCTGCGCGCCCTCTTCGAGGCCGCCATCAACCAGGCCCTCTCGATCAGGGACGCCGCCCGCGCCGCCCGCCTCGGAGAGGTCGAGGCCTTCGTCTTTGATCAGGGCATGGGCTTCTTGCGCGGCACCTACCTGGCCCAGAGCGGCAGCGTCGAGCGCCTCGTCGCCCTGGCCCGCCACGAGACGATCGCCGAGGCCGTCTCCAGCCTCACCCTCAACGGGGTCACCTACGCCGCCATCGTCGACCGCATCGAGGCCAACAACAACGACCTGCTCGACGAGGTCCGCCCCGCCCCCGTCGACCCACGCCAGCCGTCCCCGGTCACGGTTCACGGCGCCCGCATGGCCTCCATCAGCACCCTCAACATGATCTTCGACATCATGGCCCGGAGCCTGACCGATCGCGCCCCCGACAGCCCCTACGACAAGCTCCACGCCATGCGCCGCAAGCTCGACGCCGCCGTCGTCCTGCGCAACACCTGAGCCACGCGCTCGGCTCTGGTCGTCACATCGAGCCCGATCCATCCAGATCCGACAACACCAAAAGGCCAGAAGGCGTCGATGGCTCCCCGAGGATCACCGACAGGTCAATTTGAGGGGCCAACCCTCCATCGACCATCCACGGTGACGCCTCTGGGGCCTTCGGTCCTCTCCTGGCGGTCAACATGAGGTCGCCTTGAGGGGTCGATCCTCCTGACGCCGTCACCGTCGATCGCCTCGCAGGGGTCGATCCTCCTGGGCGGCAATGCAAGATGTTCCATTTCTGTATCCATCCTTCCAGAAGGCATCACCGTTGATCCCCGCCGAGGCACCGACGCCTTTGCGAGCATCGACGGTGATGCTCATCGAGCCATCGACGCCTCCATGAGCATCAACGGTGACAGGCTCGGAGCCATCGACGCCTCCCAAGGCATCGCCGTTGATCCCCGCCGAGGCACCGACGCCTCCAAAGGACTCGACGGTGATGCCCTTTGAGCCATCGACGCCTCCATGAGCATCAACGGCGATGCCCTTTGAGCCATCGACGCCTCCGAGCCCGTCACCGTTGATCCCTGGCGAGGCGCCGATGGCTCCCTCGGCAACTGCACACTCCACCCCCACACTCCACCCCCTGTCCCCCTCGTATTACGGGTGGAGTGCCGATCCATCGACAGCCGCGCGCCGCCGCGCTAAGTTGACCGGCCTCTGGAAGGACGAAACGCCGACCTTCGGCCCGCTGATCCTCCCGCCAGACCAACATCGCCGACCTGACTTGTCGTGAGCTCATGCCCGGATACCATCAGACCCCGACGATCTCCGATCACCACCTCGCCTTCGTCTGCGAGGACGCGCTCTGGATCGCCGGGCGCGAGGGCGGGCTCGCCCGCCGCCTGACCTCCGCCCCCCAGCGCGTCATCGCCCCCTGCTTCTCGCCCGACGGCGCCCACATCGCCTTCACCTCCAACGCCGAGGGCGCCGACGAGGTCTTCGTCGTCCCCGCCGAGGGCGGCGTCCCCCGGCGGCTGACCTTCGGCGGGCAGAGCAGCCAGGTCGTCGGCTTCGACCCCGAGGGCCGCGTCCTCTTCAACTCGCTGCGCGAGGCCCACTTGCGCAGCTTCTGGCAGATCTACGCCGTCGACATCCAGGGCGGCGAGCCCCGGCGCCTGCCCCTGGGCCGCTGCCGCCACGCCTCCTTTGACCCCGCCGACCCCCACCGGATCGTCCTGGGCGTCAACCAGATCGACGCCGCCCACTGGAAGCGCTACCGGGGCGGCACCGCCGGCGAGATCTGGATCGGGGACATCGCCGAAGGGGCCTTCGAGCGCCTCCGGATCGGCGTCGAGGGCAACTTCGTGCTGCCGACCTTCGCGGGCGGCCGGATCGTCTTCATCACCGACACCGACGGCTGGGGCAACCTCTGGTCCTGCCTGCCCTCGGGCGGCGATCTGCGCCAGCACACCCACCACAAGGACTTCTACGCCCGCTTCCTGCGCGTCCACGGCGACCGCGAGGTCGTCTACCAGCACGGCGGCGCCATCCGGCGCCTCGACCTCGACGCGGGCCTCGACGCGCCCGTCGAGCTGCACACGCACCCCGACGGCGCCCACAGCCAGCGCCGCTTCACCTCGGCCGATGAGCACCTGCAGGAGGTCGCGCTGGCGCCCGGCGGCAAGAGCCTCGCCGCCATCGTCCGCGGCAAGGCCCTCCACATGAGCGCGTGGTCCGGCGGCACCCGGCAGCTCGGCCCGCGCGGGGGCGCCCGGATGCGCGGCGCGACCTGGCTCCACGACGGCCAGGGGCTCCTGCTCCTGTCCGATGAGAGCGGCGAGGAGCGCCTTGAGCTCTACGACCCCCACGAGGGCCGGCGGCTGGGGCACATCGACATCGAAGGCGCCGCGCGCCTCGTCGAGATCATCGCCAACCCCACCCGGCGCGCCTTCGCCGCGATCGACATCGACAGCCGCCTCTTCCTCGTGGACCTCAACGACGGCGGCGAACCCCAGTGCAAGATCAACCCGCCGTCCGACGCCCACCGCGTCCAGGAGATGGCGTGGTCGCCCGACGGGCGGTGGCTGGCCTTCGTCGTCCGCTACGATTGGGCCAGCGGGGGCGGCGTCCTGACCCTGTGGGACACCGAGACCGGCGACCTGCGCGCCCTGAACGACCGCGCCCTCCCGATGCACTCGCCCTCCTTTGAGCCCGAGGGCGGGCTCCTCTTCGTGCTCTCCGAGCGCTCCTTCAACCCCAGCTTCGACGTGACCCGCTTTGACGCCGCCGTCACCCAGGCCACCCGCGTCTACGCCTTCGTCCTGTCCGACGAGGGCTTCGCGCCCAACGACCCGCGCTGGTTCGACGCCCTCGAGGACGACGACGACGACGACGATGACGACGATGACGACGAGAAGCCCGGCAAGTCGAGCAAGGGCAAGGCCGCCAAGGTCGACAGGGGCAGCAAGTCCAGCCTGAGCGCCAAGGCCGAGGGCGCCAGGGCCGGCGGCAAGAAGACCGACAGCCCCGACAAGGGCAAAAAGCCCAAGGGCGACGACCACGGTGACGACGACGATGACGAAGACGAAGGCCCCCTGCCCGTGCGGATCGACCTGGAGGGGCTGGAGCGGCGGCTGACCGTCTGCCCGGACATCCCGGTGGGGATGTACAGCGGGCTGACGGCCATCTCCGATCACCGGCTGCTCTTCCTGGACTGGCCCCAGATCGGGATGCTGGACGAAGAGGACTGGGGCGACCTCAAGGAGGGCCTGAGCCCGGACCTGATCTGCCTGGACCTCAAGAACGGCGAGCAGACCACGATCCTCAAGAACGTCGACGACTACGAGGTCTGCGGCGGCTGGACGCTGATCCAGGCGGAGGGCGGGCTGCGGCTGCTCAAGACCGGGGAGGAGCCCCCGAAGGACCCCGCGCGCTCGGGCAAGAATCGGCATACGGGCTCGATAGATACCGAGCGCCTCAAGGTCGAGGTCAACCCCCAGCAGGAGTGGCGGCAGATGTACCTGGAGGCGTGGCGGCTGCAGCGCGACCACTTCTGGGCGCCGGGCATGGCCGGGATCGACTGGGAGGCCGCGCGAGATCGCTACCTGCCGCTGCTCGACCGCGTGCACACGCGCCAGGAGCTCTCGGACCTGATCTGGGAGCTGCAAGGGGAGCTGGGCACCAGCCACGCCTACGAGTTCGGCGGCGACTACCCCCACCAGAACGACTACCCCGTCGGCAGGCTCGGCGCCGATCTCCGCTGGGACGGCTTCGGCTATAGGGTCGAGCGCGTCCTGGTCGGAGACTTCTGGAACCCCCGGCTGCGCTCGCCGCTGGCGACCCCGGGGGCGCTGATCAAGGAGGGCGAGCGCATCATGGCGATCGACGGCGTGGCGCTGGACGCGCGCCGGACGCCCGACGAGGCGCTGCTGCACCGCGCCGGCGCGGGGGTCGAGCTGACCGTCCTGCCCGCCGATGGCGGCCCGACGCGCGTCGTGGCGGTGCGGACGCTGAGCGACGACGCGCCGCTGCGCTACCGCCACTGGGTCGAGCACAACCGCCGCGCCGTCCGCGCCCGATCCGGCGACCAGCTCGGCTACATCCACCTGCCGGACATGTCCGGCGAGGGGCTGACGGAGTTCTTTCGGGCCTGGCGGGCGGAGTCGCGCTTCGCGGGGGTGATCATCGACGCCCGCAACAACGGCGGCGGCTTCGTCTCGTCGCTGATCATCGAGGTGCTGCGCCGCGAGGTCATCGGCTACACGATCCCGCGCTTCGGCGCGCCGATGACCTACCCCGAGGACAGCGCGCGCGGCCCCATCGTGGCGCTGTGCGACCAGTTCTGCGGCTCGGACGGCGACATCTTCGCGCACGCCTTCAAGGCCTACAAGATCGGCCCCCTGATCGGCCGCCGCACCTGGGGGGGGACGGTGGGCATCGACCCCGATCAGCTCCTGGCCGACGGCACCCTCGTGACCCAGCCCGAGTTCGGGACCTTCTTCAACGCCACCGGCTGGGACATCGAGAACTACGGGGTCGATCCCGACATCGAGGTCGACCTCGACCCCGCCGCCGCCGCCGCCGGGCGCGATCCGCAGCTCGACAAGGCCATCGAGGTCGCCCTGGCGATGCTCGCCCAGGCCCCCGTCCTGCCGCCCGCGCCACCCCCTGCCCCCTCGCGCCGCTTCTGAGGACGAGCCCAGGCCCGCTCGCCTTGAGGCCAGATCGCGGCCTTGAGGCCAGCTCACGACCTCGACCCGCCCATGATCCCGATCAGCGCGCCAGGCAAGATCCAGGGTTTCATCTCCGAGGGGCATGCTTAGGGTTGGGCCGAAGCTCAAGACCCCGCCGACGGGGCCGAGCCAGGTGCAGCAGGAGGACCCCATGAGCGATCGCAAGCCCGATTCGATGAGCTGGAACTCCTGGATCGACCAGCAGATCGAGGCCTCTCGCGCGCAGGGCGAGTTCGACGACCTGCCCGGGCGCGGCCAGCCCATCCCCGACCTCAACAACACCGACGAGATGTGGTGGGTCAGGTCGCTCATGGCCCGCGAGGGCGTCGACCTCCTGCCTGACACGCTGCGCCTGCGCCGCGAGGTCGAGAAGGCCCTGGAGGAGCTGCCGACGCTGATCAACGAGCGCGCCGTCCGCGAGGCCTTCGAAGCGCTCAACGCGCACATCCGATCCGTCAACCTGGGCCGCCGCGAAGGCCCCCCCTCCAACGTCAAGCCCTTCGACATCGAGGCCGTCGTCGAGCGCTGGCGCGCCGCGCGCCAGGCCGCCATCGACGCGCGCGACGCCGCCGCGGCGACCTCGCCAGGAGGCGCCCCGACCCCCTCCGAGGCCGAGCGCCCCCCCTGGGCTCTGATCGCCGCCGCCCTCGGGGCGCCGCTCGGTCTGGCCGCCCTGCTCTACTGGGCCCTCGGCTGATCTCCCCCCTCGCCCCGGGCTCGCGCCCGGCGCTACAGAGCAGGGACGCCCCTTCGGGGCTTCCGACAGAGCGTCAACCTCCAGGCATGGTGCCACCCCACACAAGCGACCCTCCAAGTTGACGCCCTGGAGTCGAGCGACACGGCGCTGATGGCTGGCCCAGAGCCCGTCGAGAGCCCCGCAGGGGCGTCCCTGGCCTGTAGCCCCTGGCGCGAGCCTGGGGCGGCTATCTATCGTGCCGACGGCGTCTCGTGCCGACGGCGTCTCGTGCCGACGGCGTCATCGATCGTATCGACGATGTCTCGGCGTCTCGTGCCGATGGCGTCTCGCCTTCGCCTCAGCGGCGCCCGGCGCGCTGAACCCGACGCACCCCCGCCAGAAGCACGCGACGATATCCCAGCGGCAAGGCCCGCTGGATCAGATCGATGGCCACGGCGTCGGCGCCAATCAGCACGCGCGGGATCCGGCGCTCCAGGCCGCGCGCGATCGCCTCGGCGGCCTGCTCCGAGCTCGTGCGGGCGGATCGATAGAAGAGGTCCGTGATCGCCTCGCGGGTGCCCAGGATCCCCTCGATCTTCCCGAAGCGACCGGCGCGGGCGATGTTGGTGTTGATCCCCCCAGGGTGGACGCACATCGCCCACACCTCCTCACCCTCCAGCGCCAGCTCCTGCCCCAGCGCCTCGGTCAAGCCCCGGACCGCAAACTTCGACGCGTTGTAGGCCGACTGCGTCGGCACCCCGATCAGCCCGAAGACGCTGGAGATGTTGACCACGCAACCCCGGCCAGCCTCCTTGATCCGCGGCAGGAAGGCCTGCGTCCCATGAACGACCCCCCAGAAGTTGATGTCCATCACCCAGCGCAGATCCTCGTCGCTCATCTGCTCGACCGTCTCGGCCAGCGACACCCCCGCGTTGTTGACGATCACCTCGACCCGACCAAAGCGCTCCACCGTCTCGGCCGCCCACGCCTCGACCGCCTCCCGCTCCCGCACGTCGACCCGTCGGACCAGCGCATCCACCCCCATCCTCGCCAGCTCGACCCGCGTCCCCTCCAGCCCCTCCGCCGACACGTCGCTGATCGACACCCCGCACCCGCGCCGCGCCAGACACAGCGCCAGCGCGCGCCCGATCCCCGACCCCGCGCCCGTCACCGCCGCCACGCTGCCCTGAAGCCTCATTCCCCGACCCTCCGCACTTGCCCCACCGCCGCGACGCCCGCGTCAGCGCCATCTCCACTCTGCCTCCCTGTTGAATGACGGTCAATAGATGGTTGCGATCAGTAGCCCAGGTTTGCTCAGTGAAGGTTCCAAGGCCCGCGACGCCACGGCACCCCACGCGCGCCGATCGCCCCACGCTCCTCGCACCGCCCCCGTTGGGGACGGGCTCGTCGGGTGGGGCTAGAATCTCAGGGTGGGCTGCGCCCTGTCGGTCGCAGGCCAGCGCACGACCCATGTCGACACCAGGGGGCGTGAAAACCCCAATCCACAGGCCCACTTCGACGCGCTGAGCCGGCCCCTCGAACCGCTGTCGTCCGCCCGCAGGCCTGCGCCCACCGGGCGCAGCCCCCCCGCGCATCCAAGCCCCACCCGACGAGCCCGTCCCCCCTTGTGGGGGGCGGTGCGAGGAGCGTGGGGCGATCGTCGAGCGCGGCAGGACTTCAGGCTTCACTGAGCAAACCTGATCAGTAGCCCAGGTCCATCATCCGCCAGCCCTCGGGGCCGAGGTACAGGACATAGGTGACGTCGCCGAAGTCGAGCAGGAGGCCGTCGCCGAGGGCGCCGTCCATCGGCACCGGTCGTCGCTTGACGCTGCGGCTGATCCCGACCGTGTCTCCTGCGCCGTCGGCGCGGGCCAGGGCCTCGACGGAGACGAGGCTGGCGAAGTCCTCCTTCAGCACGCAGGCCTGGGAAGAGACGGAGCGGGTGTTGTCGATGAATTCGAAGTCGACCCAGGTGATGGGGCGTGGGATGGCGGCGCCGAAGACCTCGACGCTGCCGGAGGAGAGGAAGATCACCAGGCCCGAGCGGCAGGAGCGCCCATCCGGTCCCTCATCGCCGCAGCGCTTCGGGTCGACGACCGCGACGACGCGATCGGGTGCCTTGTCGCCGTCGGCGTCGAGGGTCAGATCGCAGCCCTCGGGGGCCTCGAAGAAGCACCCCAGCGCGAGGCCGGCGGGCTCGATCGCGCGCAGGCGCGCCGCGAGCTCGTCGGGGGTCATCAGCGCCCACGGCGTCGGGGTCGAGGCGCAGGCCGAGGCGGCGCAGAGGGAGAGCGCGGCCAGGAGCGCGCGGCGCCAGGGCGAGGCGCAGGGCGAGGGTTGAGGGCCTGCGGGGCGATCGCCGGGTCGGGGTGGGCGCGGGGCGCGGCTCAGAAGCCATTTGGAAATGAAAGGCCGAGTTGTGGGAGGGCGAAAGGGGTCAGATGTGGATTGGACGAGGAAGGACTGGGGCAGCGCCCCGTCCGACCGAGGCCGAGAGCGCTGATTGGTTTGAGGGACCGAGGTCGTCGAGGCCGACAGGGTCGAGGCCAAGGAGGAGAGCGCAGGCGGGCCTTTGGCCCGTCGAGCATCGACGACGACGGCATCGGCTCTGTCGGACCGATGACCGACGGG
>SXGS01692863.1_pt1 | contig 28605 bp, 30 predicted proteins | sample 3174681 | NCBI WGS metagenome assembly SXGS01 (sample SAMN11356861, study PRJNA531348) | freshwater metagenome | isolation source: freshwater sample F1-80 | place: China: Fuxian Lake, Yuxi | collected 2017-12-25 | reverse complement strand
CGTGCCCTCAAACCGATGCACGCCGTCGGTGAGAATGGCAAAGAAGCGATCGAGCATCTGGTGCCATTCCTCCGGGTCGAGCTGTGCGGCCAACTCCATCGACCCTTGCACATCGGCGAAGAGCACCGTCACCTGTTTACGTTCGCCTTCCAGCGCCGATTTGGACTGGAGAATCTTGTCCGCCAGGTGTTTGGGCGTGTAGGCAGCTGGGGGTTGGGTCTTGGGTGTGAGGGGTCGGGGAGGACTTAGCACTCGGGACTCAGCACTCAGGACTAACGTCGTGCCGCACTCGCCACAGAACTTCTCGCCGGGTTCGTTCGCTACCACAGGCAGGACAGCCGACGGCCAATGGTGCGCCGCAGGAAGCGCAAAACTTGCGGCCAGTACGGTTCTCAGCGCTGCATGATGAGCAGTTCATCGACTCGCGTCCTCCTTTTCCCCCAACAATCTTCAGCGCTGCTAGACCGCCAGCAGCGCCACCGTCTAGGACGCCAAGACAATCGGCGACAGCACTTTGTCTTCGAGCCAGGAAGACAGATCACTCAGGCTGTTGGCATTCAGCTCATGCCCCATGTCGTACTCTTTGTAGGTGACGGGTACGCGCAGATCGCGGAGCGTTTCAACCGACTGGCGTGCGCGTCCAACGTCGATTGCTTGATCTTTGCTGCCGTGCTGCACCAGTACCGGGAGCTGCTCGGTGGCCGGCACATCGGGGAGGATGTTCAGCAAATCGCGTGGTAGCCAGGAGCTTAACGCCGCCAAGCCGGCAAACCGATCCGGTTCACCAAGCCCTAGGCTGTAGGCCATCACTCCGCCTTGGCTGAATCCGACGACTGCGAGTTTCTTGCCGTCGATCGGATAACGACCTTGCGCGTCATCAAGAAAGCTCTGCACCAACTCTCGCGCCCGGGCCACAGATTTCACATCCAGGCTCCCGCCCATGCTTAACGGAAACCACCCGTAGCCAACCGCCGAGCCACCGATGGGCACTTGGATCGGGCCTTGGGGACAAAGAATGAGGAATTTCCCGCCGCACAGATACGGTGCCAGCCCCAGCAGGTCGAAGGCATTGGCTCCCCAGCCATGCAATGTCAGTAAAGTTGGATGCGGCCCCGGACCCGGCGGCTCATAAACAGTGTGCACGAGATTCATATATCCCTCCCGATCAGCCAAGATGTAAATAGATGTCAGACTGTGTCTGTGCTACAGGAAAAGGCTAGCGAGGGCAAGGAAAAAGACAGGCGTTGAACTATCCTCGCGTGTCTTCTTTCGCTTCGCACCAGCGCCTCACCCACGGCAGCAGGAGGAACGCCGGCCACGCGAGAAAGAAGGTGGCCGCGAAATAGGTCGCATAGCCGACGTGCTGCGTCATTACGCCGGAGACAGCACCGGAAAGCGAGCGCGTCAGACCAAAGAGCGCACTCAACAGCGCGTACTGCGTCGCTGCCTGGGTCTTATCGCAAATGCGCATCATGAAAGCGAGAAACGGTGCTGTGCCTAGTCCACCACAGAACGACTCAATGATGGACGCACCGTACATCATCGCGCTAGAAGGCGGTAACGCCGCTGCGGCAGCGTAGGCCAAGTTCGACACTGCCTGCGCGATGCCCAAGACCCACAGTGCTTTGAACAACCCCCAGCTCTTGGCAAGATTCCCGCCTAATAACGCACCAGAAATCGTACACACCACGCCAATCGTGCCGGGTACAGCCCCGATTTGCAGCGGCGTAAAATGACGATCCACCCAGAATGGGCGCACCATCGGCCCCAGCGCCATGTCGCCCAACTTGAAGATGAGCACGAACAACATGACGTAGAGCACACCCGACCGTTGCCAGAAACTTTGCAACGGGCTGACCACAGCCTGATGGAGCGTTGCCTGCCAGCTCTCACGAACAGGACGTACAACCGCAGTCTCCGGGGCGCGAGTCGTCAGCACAGCAAAGAAGGCCAGCAAGCCTGCCGCTGCGGCAAAAGCGAATTGCCAGCCGATCAGCCCAGCGACCGCGACAAACACACCACCAGCCCCGATAAGTGCCACCCGATAGGCGCTCACGCGAATGCCATTGGCCGGCCCAATCTCGTCTTCGTCGAGCACTTCAATCGTGTAGGCGTCGATGGCAATGTCCTGCGTGGCGGAAAACACCGCCAGCGCCACCAGTAGCAACCACAAGGTCACACTGGTCTGTGTCGGTTGCAACACAAGGAAGAGCACAAGATCAACGGCAAGCAGCGCTTGGCAGACCGCCACCCAAGTTTTGCGTTTCCCCCAGGTGTCCACGAGCGGTGCCCAGAGAAACTTGAGCGTCCAGGGAAGGCCGGCAAGACTAAGCAGCCCGATGTCCGTCAGGCTAACGTTCTGCGTGCGGAAATACACTGGAAAGGCGTCGAACAGGAGCCCAAAGGGAAACCCCTCGGCAAAATAGAGAATCGCAACCCAGAAGAGTTTCGTGCGAGTCAGAGACGACGCAGCCATAAAGGAGAACCGTTCACCGGCTCCGTACGACGCCGATCTTGGCGCAATACTTCTCGATTGGGCACAGGCTGCATCTCGGCGACGTCGGATGACAAATAGTCTGTCCCATGGCGACGAGCAGGTCGTTAATCTCGATCCAGTGCGAGGGCGGCAGTTTCTTGCGCAGCGCCATTTCCGTCTCTTCAGGAGTTTTGGTGGTGACGTAGCCCCAGCGGTTAGAAATCCGATGCACATGCGTATCGACACAAATACCTGGCTTTTGATAGCCGAGCGTGACCACGAGGTTGGCCGTCTTACGACCGACGCCTTTGAACTGCACGAGCTCGTCAATCTCATCCGGCACGCGACTGTCATACTGTTCGACTAAGAGACGCGAAATCTCTAACACTGTCTGCGCTTTGGTCTTATAGAATCCTACGGGATAGATGGCTTTCTCAATCTGCGCCGAGGTCAGGGTCAGCATGGCTTCCGGCGTATCCGCTAAAGCAAACAACCGCCGTGCAGCGGGGCCAGTGGTTTCGTCTTTGGTACGCAAGCTGAGCAAGCAGGCAATCAACACAAGATAAGGGTCGCGTGACAACGAGGCCATTTGCGTCACTACCGGCGCAGACCACCCCGGCGCAGCTTCGCGGAGAATGTCGAAGACGGTATCAACCGTGCGGTTAGTCACCATAATGCGCCCCCTCGCGATGAATCGTCACGATGCCAACCACGAGCGGTAAGCCGTCTTCGCGCTCGCGTCGCTCTTCCCGCCGCCAGCGTAAGCCGACGAGGTCCAATTGACGATAGAACTCTTCGGTATTGGTGCGCCGCGCGTCGGCAAACACGGCGCGGCCATGCGCATCCAAATGCCGGGCGAGAAACCGCGCCAAGGCAGGAAAGGTCGAACGGTCATACAAAATCTCCGCCCCGAGAATGAGAGAAAAGCGTGCGTCCAACTCCTCTGTGGTGAAATCAAGCGTCCGCGCAGTGAAAGCTGGGCAACAGTTGCGTCGGGCATTGGCTGCGGCAAACGCAATTGCGTCAGGCTCTTTGTCAGCAAAGGTCACTCGTCCACCTTTGAGCGCGGCGATGATGCCAGTCAGACCAAGCCCGCAACCAAGGTCCAGCACCGAAGCGCCCGCGCAGTTGAGGTGCGCATCAACGTAGTGCGCCAACGTTAGCGCCCCGGTCCACAGATGCGCCCAGTAAGGCGGCTCCTCGGCTTCGTCCTTGAGCAACGCCTCACGATCCACGTACTGTTCCAAGTCTTTGACGCGAAGCAACGGAAGACGACGAGACCCGACAGTCAGCTCCAACAACTCAGTAGGGTAGGACAGCGCTTCATTCAAAGGCGTTGAGCCCAGTAATGTCGCGCCCGATGGTCAGACGGTGAATGTCTTCCGTGCCTTCGTACGTGTTGACCGTTTCTAGGTTCAACATGTGACGGATGATGGGATACTCGTCGATGATGCCGTTGCCGCCAAGAATATCGCGCGCTACTCGCGCCGTCTGGAGCGCGGTGGAGACGTTATTCATCTTCGCCATGCTGACGTGCTCGGGCCGCATCGTCCCAGCATCTTTCATTCTGCCCAGCCGCAACGCCAATAATTGGGCCTTAGTGATTTCGGTAATCATACCGACGAGCTTGGCTTGCACGAGCTGATAGCCGGCAATCGGGCGGGAGAACATGATCCGGTTCTTGGCATAGTCGAGCGCACTTTCGTAGCAAGCAATCGCCGCGCCCGTCGCCCCCCAGGAAATGCCGTAGCGTGCTTGCGTCAGACACATGAGCGGCGATTTGATGCCGCCGGAATTGGGCAAGATATTCTCTTCAGGAATCCAGCAGTCCTCGAAAATCAGTTCCGAGGTGATCGACGCTCGCATGCTGAATTTTCCTTCGATGTCGAGGCGCGTGAACCCGGGGCGTTCCTTTTCTACCAGGAACCCACGAATCGCATCCTTGCCGTTCTCTTCCAGCTTGGCCCACACCACGGCAACGTCAGAAATCGAACCATTGGTGATCCAACGCTTCGTGCCATTCAACACGAAGCCACCGTTCGACCGTTTAGCACGAGTAATCATACCGCCAGGGTTGGAGCCGAAGTCGGGTTCCGTCAGACCAAAACAGCCGATGGCTTCCGCCCGCGCCAGACGCGGCAACCAGAAATTCTTCTGCGCCTCCGAGCCGAAGGAGTAAATCGGATACATCACCAACGACGATTGCACACTGGCGAACGAACGCAGGCCGCTATCGCCCCGTTCCAGTTCTTGGCTCACCAAGCCGTAGCAGACGCTATTGAGGCCAGCGCATCCAAACTGCGTCGGCAGCGTAATCCCTAAAAACCCGAGCTCGCCCAAGCGTGGGATCAGCTCTTTCGGAAACGTTCCCTCACGAAAGCATTCCTTCACGCGGGGCAAGAATTCATCATCAACGAAACGCCGCGCGGTATCGCGTACAAGGCGCTCTTCTTCGCTCAGCAATTCTTCAATCTGGAAATAATCAACGTGGGCCATGCGCTGTTCCTTTCTAGAACCCGTGAGGTCGGCCTTCTCCGCGCGGATCGGAGACGCCAGTGATGACGCCGGAAGATATATCAACATGCACGGCCTGCACATTCCCAAACGGCGTGCGTCCATCGCCCTTGTCTTCGATGAGCGTGACCTTGTGGCCGAGCTGTTGCAGAGCAGCCACCAGTCCTTCAGGTTGACTGTCTTTCTTGGCCTCGACCAACAAATCATCGGGAAACCATTGATGGTGGATGCGCGGGGCGAAGAGTGCATCTGGAAGGGACATGCGATGTGTAATCACATTGAGCAGCACTTGTAAGGTTGCGCTGATAATCCGCGACCCGCCTGGGCTGCCGGTCACGAGCATCGCCTTCCCGTCGCGGGTGACAATCGTCGGGCTCATACTGCTGAGCGGCGTCTTACGCGGGGCGATGGCATTGGCGTCGGTTTCGCCGATGAGGCCGAATGCATTTGGCCGGTGAAGCTGGGCGCTGAAATCGTCCATCTCATCGTTGAGCATGATGCCCGTGCCCGGCACCAACACACCACTGCCAAAATAGAGGTTCACGGTCTGCGTCGTCGCCACGGCATTGCCATGCTTATCGACGATGGAGATGTGAGTCGTACTGGTAGACTCGATCTTGCTTGGCTCGACAGCAGGAAGAGCATCGCTGGGCCTCGCTTTGGCAAGATCAATCGTCGTCCGGAGTTTCCCTGCATAGTCAGCAGAAGCCAGCATGGTCGTCGGCACCTGCACAAAATCTGGGTCGCCCAAGTAACGAGCGCGGTCGCGGAACGCGAGGCGTAGGGTTTCCGTCATCAGGTGAATCGTTTTTGGTGTCGAGAACCCAAACTCAGCCAACGGAAACCCAGACAGCACGTTCAACATCTGTGAGATGAGCACCCCGCCGGAGCTGGGCGGCGGCATAGAATGCACTTGGACACCCTGAAACTCGCTCACTAAAGGCGTGCGATAAAGCACGGTGTAGGCATCGAGATCTTTTTGCGTGATCAAGCCGTCTCGGGCTTTCATCTCCGCCACAACAGCCTCGGCAATGCGCCCGGTATAAAAAGCGTCTTTCCCTTTTTCCGCGATCTCGCGCAGAGTTTGCGCCAAGTCTTTCTGCACGAGCAGCTCGCCCTCGCGTAGCGGCTGGTCCTCGCGGAAATAGATCGCCTTGGTTGCAGGAGATTCGCCCAAGAGCTTGGCGCGATAAGCAATCGCTCCAGAAAGCTGCGGATAAATTGGGAACCCTTCGTCGGCCAAGCGGATGGCTGGAGCCATGACTTCCTTGAGCGGTAGCGTACCGTACTTTTTCTGAACCTCGGTTAAACCAGCGACCAGCCCTGGGACGGCGACCGCAAGCGGACCGTTGCGGCTCAATTCAGGCACCGCCTTCCCATCGCGAATAAACATGTCGTGGGTCGCAGCCAGCGGTGCACGTTCGCGAAAGTCGACCGCGACAGTTTCTTTCTTGTCCGCAAGATACAGCAGAAAGAAGCCGCCACCACCAATCCCAGTGGATTGCGGTCGCAGCACGCTGATAGCGAACGACGCGGCCACGGCGGCATCGACCGCGTTGCCACCTTTTTTCAGCATCTCAATACCCGCCGCGCTAGCTTGATCTCCAGCGGTAACGACCATGCCCTGCTTACCCGTGGCAACAAAAGGTCCATACTTCGCCAGCTCTTCCGACTCAGCAACTCCGGCTAGAAACGTAACGATAAAAAGGAAAAAAACGTGCAAAAGGGAAAGGCGGACCTGTTGTGTCATGATGATTCTCCGCGCAAGCTCGCCCGAGTATACGGAAGCCCCAGTGCGAGAGCAACGCAACCCAACGATTTGGCTGCTTCGATTGACTTCAAAAACCTCGATTGTTAGGGTGCAGCCAAGGAGGAGCCAGACATGGCCTCTGTCAATAAAGTCATTCTCGTTGGTAATTTAGGAAAAGATCCAGAAGTACGGTACACGCCGGGTGGACAAGCGGTGGCTAAGTTTCCCGTCGCCACGACCGACAACTGGACGGATCAAAGCGGGCAACGGCAAGAAAAAACCGAGTGGCACAACGTCGTGGTGTGGGGCAAACAAGCAGAAAATTGCGGGCAATACCTCGCCAAAGGCCGTCAAGTGTATCTTGAAGGCGCTATTCGCTCACGCAGCTACGACGACCGCGACGGCAATAAGCGCTACATTACCGAAGTTGTCGCACAGCGGGTACAGTTCCTCGGCGGTGGTGGAGGTGGCGGCGGACGCGGTACACAGCAAGAGGGCGGAGCAGCCGGTGGGTTCGATGACTTCGGCGGTGGTCCTATCCCTGAAGATGACGTGCCGTTCTAAGCCGCTGCAACCTCGGCGAGTCCGTCGGCAATCACCACTTTCCCTTCAGGATTTTCCATTTCATACGCATACACATTCGCGCCGTCGCGGCCTGGCTGAGCCCAGGCTGCGGTGGTGATGGTCTGGCCCGGCAGCACTGGACGCAGGAAGCAGGCACGAAAACGCTTGAGACGGCGCGGGTCGCCGGTACAGCACTGGTCGATCATCACCTTCGAGGCGAACGCCATCGTACACAGTCCATGCACGATAATCCCCGGCAAGCCAGCCATCTTGGCCACAGATTCATCAGTATGAATCGGGTTGTAGTCGCCTGACGCCTGTGCGTAGCGATAGGTCTGGTCGGCGTCAATGGTCTGCGCGACGCGAAAGAGAGGTTCTCCTTCCGGTCGCTCCCCGCGAGAAGCTTCCTCATTCCTGCGCTCTCGTCTGCTGCCACCACGAATAAAAGCAGAGAAGAACATGCGTTGCACCGGTTCCCTATCTGGAGTCACGGACACAACTTCGACAACCACAGTTTCACCGGTGGCTTTCTCTTCCATGGAGAGAATCGTGGCCGTGCTAGTCACAATGTCCCCGGGAGCGAGGGGTTTGTAAAAGACCATGTCCTGCTCGCTATGGAGCAAGCGCAGCAGATCGGCTCCTAAGTCGGCATCGGTCATGACCAACATGATCGGCATCCAGCCGACAACCACGCCAAACATCGGCGGTGCCACAATGCCGCCTGGGCGGTTAGTATCGAGAAACCAAGGGTTCGCGTCGTTATACGCTTGGGCGTAGCGCATCGTGGCTTCTGCCGTCACACCGTAGTCTTGAGGAGGATACTGTTTGCCGATCAGGTTGCGGTTGAGTTTCATGCGCGTCTATTTCTCCCAATATCCATCATCCACGAAACTGACATATTTCCCTTTGCCGACAATCACATGATCCAGCACACGCACGCCCATAACCTCGCCAATTTCTCGTAGCCGCCGCGTGACCTGCAAATCTTCTTGGCTAGGGGAGGGATCGCCACTCGGATGATTATGGACAAGAATCACAGCGGCGGCGGACTCACGCACGATAGGATTGAACACCTCGCGCGGATGCACCAAGGAAGAGGTCAGCGAGCCTTCGGAGATGCGCACATCTTTAATCTTGCGGTTCTTGGCATCGAGCAGCAGGACATGAAACTCTTCTTTCTTTAATGCACCCAAATGCTCGCGATAGAAATGAAACACTTCCGAACTGGAACGAAACGGTTCGCCGAGCTTGACTTCTTCCTGGGCAAAGCGTTTGCCGATCTCAATCGCGGCTTTAATCTGCGCGGCTTTCGCCGGTCCGATCCCTTTGATCGAACAGAGATCGTGTACGCTGGCCTCACCAAGCTTGCGCAGCGATTCGCCAAAAAGCTGCATGAGGTCACGCCCGTGATCGAGCGCACTCTTGCCAGAACTGGCGTCGCCGGTGCGGAGAAGGATTGCCAACAGCTCCGTCCCCGACAGGGCTTCCGGTCCCTTGTCGAGGAGTTTCTCGCGTGGACGATCTGCCTCAGGCCAATCTTTGATACTCTGGCTCATGTCTCAGGTGCATACCATACTCGTTTCTCATAAGTCCAGCAGTATCTGCATCTGCATGCTAGCGAAACTTTTCTACGCGTTCGTTCGAGTCTTCGATCACAAAACGACTCTTTTGCTCAAACTCGACTGCCTCGGCCACAGTTTTGCCCACGCCCTGGTTGTACAGCACTTTATAGGCGGCAATAGAGCCACGACTATTTGCCAAGATTTTTACGGCAACTTCATGCACAGCACTCTCCAGATCCGCCAGCGGCACCGCACGATTAGCCAAGCCCCACTCGACAGCATCGCGCCCGGTGAAGGTGTCCGCCGTAAAAGATAGCTCGCGTGCCTTGCGCAACCCGACGGCATTCGGCAACCGCGCACTCATCCCCCAGGTTGGCCGCAATCCCCATTTGGCATGGGTATCGCCGAACTTGGCTTCTTCGGCAACGATCATCAAGTCACAAGCCAAGGCGATTTCTAATGCGCCAGTGAAGCAATACCCATTGATCTTGGCAATGACAACTTTGGCCACGCTCTGGATTGTATGGATCACCGCGCGAGCGGCATCGTCGAGGCGTGGGCCAATGCCCCCTTGTTCAAGCGACATCTTCCCCAACGCTTTGAGATCAACCCCTGCAGAAAAGGCGCGGCCCATGCCCGTAAGGACAATCACGCCTATTTCTGGATCAGTCCCAGCATCATCCAAAGCGAGCTTGAGTTCAGCGAGCATCGCGCCAGTAATTGCATTGAGCGCCTGCGGTCGATGCAACGTGAGCGTCGCCACGCCATTCTTCTTTTCCACAAGTACAGTTGCTTCAGCCATCGTTCTCCTCTTCTTTCTTCTCGCATCATCCGTTCACGGCACCAATACAATCTTCCCGTAGGCCGTGGACTCAATCACCGCATGGTGGGCTTTGGCAGCGTCGGCCAGAGCAAACTGCTGACCGATCACCGGCTGCAACGAGCCATTCTCCAGACCAGCGATGAGCGCGGCATGGATCTTTTCCATCTCTGGAGGCGTGACGTTCGCTAAGGTCATCCCCAGAATAGCTGCATCGCGCTGCATCGCCGCTCGTGGATTGATCGCCACCGTTCCTTGATTGTTCTCGCCACGATTGCCCACGACAACGACTCTGCCACCTTGCGCCAACACATTGAGGTCATTACCGAGATTGATGTTGGCCAGCATCTCGACGATGACATCGGCACCACGACCGTTGGTCAGTTGGAGCACCTGCTCCAAATAGCCAGGAGCGCGATGGTCGAGCACGTGATGCGCACCCTGCTCGATCACAAGCCTCCGCCCTTGTTCGGTGCTGGCAGTACCGATAATCGTCATGCCAATGGCGCGGGCAAGTTGCACGCAAGCGAGGCCGACACCACCGCTGGCGCCATGAACGAAGAGGGTTTCTCCCGGCTGGATGTGTGCACGTTGAAACAACGACCGATACGCGGTGCCATAGGGAACAAACATGGCCGCACCCTGTGCGAACGATGCTCGCTCAGGCAATCGGCGGACTTGCGCTTCCCGACACAACGCTTGTTCAGCATAGGCACCGGTGAGCGTACCAGCCGTGTAGACGCGATCTCCGATGCGCACGCGCGTCACACCTTCACCAACGGCTTCGATCACGCCAGCTCCATCCGCGCCCGGCGTATATGGGGTCGGCGGCTTGGGGTAAATGCCAGAGCGGATGTAGGTCTCGACCGGATTGACGCCAACAGCGTGCATACGGACCACCACTTGCCCGGCTCCGGGTTGCAGATCGGGAACTTCCTCCAGCTTCAGAACTTCCGGTGGACCGAACTCGTGAACACGAATGGCTTTCATGCGAGGCTCCTCTTCTCGAAGTCAACATTGGGTGGAAACGCGCTGCCGGACAGCTTACGCTGCCCACGTCGGAGACGCTAGCCGTCGCACGCAGGTCGCCCTTCGACAGGACGGGAAAGAACAGGTATTTTTCCTTGAGTCGGCCGACAACGCAAAGGAGACATCATGTCATTCACCGCTATTACGCTGGAAAAACAGGATCGTATCGGTACCCTCACCCTCAACCGACCGGAAAAACTCAATGCCATAAGCCCAACCCTTATGACTGAGTTTGTCGAAGCACTCGACCAAATCGAGAAAGACTCTGACATTAAAGTCGTCGTCGTCCGTGGCGCAGGACGTGCCTTTTCTACTGGTTATGATCTTGGTGGCGGCGGCTGGGGAGACAAGAGCGGAAAACCGTTCACCATCGACGATGATCGCAGAATCTTGCAGCGTTACATCGAGAACTGGTTGCACTTACGTGATCTTCCTAAACCAGTCATCGCCATGGTGCATGGGTATTGTCTAGCTGGAGCGACGCAACTGTGCATTTGTACTGACATGATCTTCGTGGCCGAGAACGCACGTATCGGCTTCCCCTCGATTCCAGCAGGAGCTGGGTACGTCAGCGCTTTTTGGAATTGGATGGTCGGCCCGCACCGAACCAAATACCTAGCATTTCTCCCCGGCAGTCAGATCACCGGCAAAGAAGCAGAGGCAATAGGATTTGCAACGCGGGCGTTCCCAGCCGAGAAGTTAGAAGAAGAGACGTATAGCTATGCGCGGCGGGTGGCCAAGGTTCCGGCGCAAAAACTGCAACTGGAAAAAATGGGCATCAATCGCGCCATGGATCTGCGCGGCTTCCGCGTCGCCGTGCTCTCTGGAGCAGAGTACGATGCCATTTTCCACTTTGGTCCAGGCAACGAAGAGATACGGGCAATCCAAAAAGAGCGGGGTCTGCGAGGCGCGATTCAGTGGTATGAGGAGCAGTAGAGAAGAAAGGTTCTTCTACCTTCCGCTCCCATCAGCATAGATGGGAACCTTCCGGCCATTCAGACGAGAGACGGTGAAGCGGCAGGTGCCAAGCAAAGATGTTTCGCCGTCGGATTGGCCCACAAGCACGCCATGAAATTCGAGCCGCTTGCCACGCGGCTGTTCGGCTAACGGGCGTTGTGGATGGAGGGCACAGAGTAGTTGCGTCTCTTTCGCTGGCCACGTCAGCATTGTGGTTGTGACGGCGACACCAGCGTAAATGCGCTGCTCAATGTCGTCGAGCGCTGCGACTCCTGAAGTGGAGCAAAACTCTTGGTCGAGACGCTTCATGTAGGCGCGGGCACTCTGGCCAATCGGCCAGAGCAAAAGCTGTGCGTCGCGATGCTCGTCGCCCGTGGCTATGATCGCCCCGGACTGCCACAGTTCCTGGTTCGTGAGTCCTCCAGCAATGGCATGGTCGATGTTATACGGCACAGGCCGCACGTTTTTCCTCTTCGTGAAAGCCATCGACCATTTTCCTACTCGTCCGCTCGTGTCCGCAGCTTTGCTGAAAAGAATGGTGAACGCACGGTCTCCTTCCCATTGCACTGGTGTGGGTTCGATGGAGACTCGCACTTCTTCACCTTCTCGTGCGCCTTCTTTGAATTCGGCGCTATAGCTGGCGAGTAGGGCGCTCTCCTGTTCTTCTTCGGAAAGAGCAGCAAGTCCTACACGACGGGCTGCCGCGAGCATGCGTGGAGCAGCAAGCGTACCGACGGGGTTCAAGAGTTCCTTGGTAACGACGAAGGTTTCACTGTCGCGCAGCATGTCATTTCACCGTCACAATGACCTTGCGGTCGCGCGGGCCGTCAAGTTCGACGAATATCACCGACTGCCACGTACCGAGCGCTAATCTGCCATTCAGAACAGGAATGGTCTCGCTCGGCCCGAGCATTGCCGATTTCAAATGAGCAGCACCGTTACTGTCCACTTTATCGTGCCGCCACACGCCTTCTGGCACTATTCTCTCCAGCGCATCGAGCAAGTCCTCACCAATTTGCATGTCGTCATTCTCGTTGATGACGACTGCTGCCGTGGCGTGGGGCACGAAGACACAGCACATCCCTTCGCCAATGTCGGCAGACCGTACCACCTCCGACACTTGGGGAGTAATGTCGATGACTTCACATTTCTTATTGGTACGAACTTTCAGTTCCATTGCCTGCCTCTTCGTCATCAGCGGAGGCGATTTCTCCATCGAGCTGAGAACGCTCTTGTTTGGTCACGTCCATCGGTACTCCGGTCTTTTGCATCAGCGCTGTGGTCAAAAGGGTCTGATCCACCATGTCTTCGTAGCCGCTCTCCTGCACGACGCGCAATGCTTCTGCCCACAGGTCGGGAATGAGCTTGTAGATGTCATCGTGCACCTCGGCATACACTTTTCCGTAAAGCACACCAATTTTGACGGGCTGATACACGAATTCTCCCGGCACGCCAAGACGAATGATGTCAAAAAATTGGGCGATGTCTTCAGGATACATGCGGATGCAACCGTGCGTGACCAGCCGACCGACGGCCCAAGGATTGTTGGTGTCGTGAATCCGATACATGGGAAGAGTCAGCTCAATGCGATATTTTCCCATCGGGTTGTCCGGAGAACCGCCGGGAATGAAGTCCTCGGTCCAGCCTTTTTCTTTAATACGTTCCTGCTTAATGGACTCGGGAATCACCCAGGTTGGGTTGACGGTTTTCCCCAGGACTTTGAATTTGGCGGTTGGCGTCGGCCAGTCCTCGCGACCTAGTCCGACCGGTAAGGTAATGACCGAGCGGTTGGTCAACCGTTTTTCCAGAGGAGGAAAGTAATACATGCGCATCTCAGGAATGTTGACCACCACACCTTCATTCGCGCTTTTAGGCAGTGCCCACCATGTCGGCAGAGAAATTTCTGTAGCAATGTCGTCATTGGGAGTCGGAAGCCAGGGATCAATGTCTGGATAGGCTCCGGCAATCTCGTTAAAACCGAGATCAAAGTAGCGCGCGACATCGAGCAACGTATCTTTCTTCCTCATCGTGTACGCTTTGGGCGTGCCGATGATTGTCTGCGCGTCTAGGTCGTAGGGGGCTTTGGGCAAGATAAAAGGACGAGCGACGATCTTATCTAATGCGAAGAACTCTTGCTCCGTCCAGGCAAAGGACTGAGATGGCAACACTAACAGCATGCCTAGCAAGACGTTTATGAGTCTGCGTCTGCTTATTCGATGGGTTCTCATGGGGAGGTTCACCAACCTTTCTTCTCCTCACTTGGTTGTGGGATTTTGGTCTGAGGAGGCAGGGGAAGATTTTTGTTTGGGACGGGACACTCGTTTTGGCTGCTGGACGGCGGCGAGCAGCCGGTCGAACTTGATATTCAGATTCACGATACTGCCTTGCAAGGTTTCGATCTTGGCGAGAAGCTTATTGTAATCAGCCTTCGACGGCAGGTTGAGGAGTCCGAGGACATGGTTGATATTTTGATCGACCTTCCCTTTGGTCTCCAAGGCACTCCGCAGGGTCTTCTCTATCGCCGAGGCGAAAGAGGGGTGAGTGGTGGCTTCTTTGGCAAGTCGAGACACTTGCTCTTCACCAGCTTCATAGAGCTTCTCAAAAAGCGATTTTTCTTCCTGCTTCATAATTCCTATGTGTGGGAGAGAAGCTTTACCGGAAAGGCCGATCAGGGTATAGCAGAGACCTCACGAGAGGATACCAACACGCATGGATCTCGAATCGTTCCTGGGTTACTTTACCGGTCTGCGCATTCTGGGCGGTGCTTTATCGTTTCCTTCTCTTCTCGCGACTGCGGCGATGACACATTGTCTGGACAGTATAGTCTGTCGTTTCTTCGCAAGGAATAATGGCTATCGGAAAGATGTGTGGACTGTCCTGGGCTTCTGTTTTGGCATCTGGGCTGTAGTGGCGCTTTTGCTCTTCTCTAGAAAACGTGAAGAGTGAGCAAGTTACGGTCGTGCTCCGTGAGTCCTGCGGATCGCTTCACTCCGCCTCGTTTTCAGTTTCACTAACAGTTTCCTCGTCTGCCAACACTGTCACTACAGGAATCTCTTCGGCTTCTATATCTTCTTCTTTTTCAGCTAAGAGCGCTAAGCTCGCGACTCTTTCGTTAGAGCGGACATTGAACAGCCGCACTCCTTGGGTATTCCGCCCAATAACGCGGAGTTCCGCCATACGCAAGCGGATGATCCTTCCTCCATCGGTGACGAGCATGAGATGATCGTCATCCGTGACTTGGCGTACGCTGATGACCTCGCCGGTCTTCTCGGTCGTGCGCATGGTGATGACGCCTTTTCCTCCGCGCGACTGTGCGCGATATTCGTCGTTGCCACTGCGCTTGCCATATCCGCCAGCAGAAACAGTCAGTAGCGTCGATTCTCGGTTGAGAATTTCGAGAGAAACTACAGCATCGTCGTCGTCCAACGTGATGCCTTTGACCCCGTAGGTTCCCCGGCCTGTGGACCGCACTTCTTCTTCGGCAAACCGGATAGCTTGTCCTTTTTTCGTGGACAGCAGGATTTCTTGCTGTCCATCGGTCAGCTTCACGCTGATGAGTTCGTCATCGTCTTCGAGCGCGAGTGCAATGATTCCGTCGCGGCGTGGGTTCGAGTAGGCCATGAGTTCCGTCTTTTTGACCAGCCCTTTTCGTGTGGCAAAGACGATGTACTGCCCTTCCTGAAATTCTTTGACAGGAAGATAGGCCGAGACTTTCTCCCCGTCTTTAAGGGGCAGAAGATTGATGATCGCTTTTCCCTTCGAGATGCGACTTCCTGGGGGGATTTCATGGACTTTCACCCAATACACGCGCCCAGCCGTAGTAAAAAACAGCAGAAAGGCGTGGGTAGAAGAGATAAAGAGATGTTCGACGAAATCCTCTTCTCTAGTCGTCGCGCCGACGACCCCTTTCCCACCACGACGTTGCGAGCGATAGAGCGTCGTCGGATTGCGCTTAATATATCCCTCGTGAGAGATGGTCACGACCATGTCTTCGTTGGCGATGAGGTCCTCGATGGAAAGGTCGCTCGCCTCAGCAATAATTTGGGTGCGGCGCTCGTCAGCAAATCGCGCACGTAAATCCGCGAGTTCTTCTTTGATCACCCCGTCGATCTCTTGTGGACTAGAGAGAATGGTCTGCAGGCGAGCGATCAGTTCCAAGGTCTCGCGGTGGTCAGTTAGGATTTTTCCTTGTTCGAGCTGCGTGAGACGTTGCAGCCGCATATCGAGAATCGCCTGCGACTGCACCTCGCTCAGCGAGAATTGCGTCATCAGCGTCTGGCGCACGAGTGTCGGGTTTTGCCCTTCGCGGATCACTCGGAGAACGGCATCAAGGTTATCCAACGCAATTTTCAGACCTTCGAGGAGGTGGAGTCGCTCTTGGGCTTTCCCGAGATCAAAAGCGATGCGACGACGAACGACCTCGCGGCGATGAGCAAGAAACAGGACCAGAGCGTCTTTGAGTGTTAATAAGCGAGGGCGACCATCGACGATGGCAAGAAGGATGACGCCAAAGGAATCTTGCAGAGGAGTCATTTTATACAGTTGGTTCAGCACCACAGTAGGAACGGCATCTCTTTTCAGTTCAATAACTATGCGCATGCCGTCCCTGTCAGATTCATCTCTGAGGTCAGAAATCCCGTCGATTCTCTTCTCATTCACAAGGTCAGCGATCCGCTCAATGAGGCGTGCCTTATTGACCTGAAAAGGAATCTCATTCGCGATAATACAATTCTTGCCAGTGCGTTTATCGACCTCCACTTCAGTGCGGGCACGCATGTGGATGATGCCTTTGCCAGTTTCGTAGGCTTCGCGCACGCCAGCCGTGCCGTAAATGAATGCGGCCGTGGGAAAGTCGGGACCTGGAATATAGCGCATGAGCGCGGTTACGCTCAGACTCGGATCCTCAAGCAAAGCAAGAAGGGCATCAATCACTTCTCCGAGATTATGCGGGGGGATGTTTGTGGACATGCCCACGGCGATCCCTGACGAACCGTTGATAAGCAAGTTGGGCAATTTGGCAGGAAGGACAACCGGCTCACGAGTCGTTTCGTCGTAGTTGGGAATGAAATCAACGGTTTCGCGTTCGATGTCGTCCAGAAGCTCGCTGGCAATGCGCGTCATGCGAATTTCTGTGTAACGCATGGCGGCTGGTGGATCGCCATCAATTGATCCAAAGTTACCTTGCCCGTCAATGAGCGGATAACGAAGAGAAAAGTCTTGTGCCATCCGCACAATTGTGTCATAGACAGCAGCATCGCCGTGCGGATGGAACTTACCGATGACATCGCCAACAATGCGGGCGGACTTCTTGTAGGCGCGATTCCAGTCGTTTCCCAACTCAGACATGGCATAGAGCACGCGGCGATGCACCGGCTTCAAGCCATCACGAACGTCGGGCAGGGCGCGGCCAATGATGACGCTCATAGCGTAGTCCATGTAGGACTGCCGCATTTCTTGCTCGATATTAACCGGAATGAGATGACCGTTCGGTAAATGCTCCATCACATCAGTGTCCCAGAAAAGTGCTTGGCTTTCACGATCTTACAGATGGCAGTACAAGACGCAGGTCTTTAGATATCGAGGTTTTTCACAGCGAGGGCGTTGTCGGCAATGAATTGTCTTCTGGGTTCGACCTCGTCCCCCATCAAAGTAGAAAATATCTCGTCAGCCTCGTAGGCATCTTCTATTTTCACTTGCAGGAGGGTCCGCATCTCAGGATTCATTGTCGTCTGCCACAGTTGCTCAGGATTCATTTCTCCTAAGCCTTTGTAGCGCTGGATCTCAACTCCTTGCCGTGAGCGGGCGAGGATAGCGTCTGCCGCTTCTTTGTAGCTTTTCACGATGCGCTGTTCACCTTTCTCGGTCAGTGTCAGGGGGAGCGTCCCAATGGCACTGAGTTCGAGGCACAGCTTGGCAATTTCCTGAACTTCCGGGGAAAATAGGAAGTCGCTATCTAAAACCGTCGTCATACCGGACCCATTGGTTCCCGTTGTGACAAGAATACGAAATCCTCCGGTCTCAGCATCATCTTCGATGGTGAAACGCACTGGAAGAAGGTCTGGAAAAGAAAGGGCAATGGCTCTTTCGGCTGCCGAGAGAAGCGTTAGGAGAGTCTCTCGGTCCCGAAGTGCATCGAGTGAAAACTCAGGTTGGCTGAGAAAGACAGAAACAAGGCGACGGTTTCGTCCTTTGCGCTCCACGATGTCGAGAAGCTTTTCACAGAAGAGGAACCGCTTCACCCACGATTTGAGGGCATCGCTATTCATGGACCCAGCTTGAATATTTTCGATGCCGATGTCGATGAGAAAGTCATCGAGAGAGAGATCGTCCCGTAAGTATCTCTCGTTCTTGCCCTTTTTGAGGCGAAATAATGGCGGCTGGGCAATGTAGAGGTAACCATTTTCAATGATGCCAGGTAACTGGCGATAGAAAAATGTCAGAAGGAGCGTGCGGATATGTGAACCGTCCACATCTGCGTCCGTCATCAAAATGACTTTGTGGTAGCGCAGTTTCGCAAGGTCCGTGTCATCTTTACCTACGCCTGCGCCAAGGGCAGAAATGAGCAGCCGGATTTCTTGGGACGAGAGCATTTTATCGAAGCGAGCTTTCCCGGGAGAGAGCCAGAATCGAGGGCGCCTTTTCTACGAGCAAGTTCCTTTGCTTTTCTCGCGGCTTCGCGTGCACGAGAGGCTTCGATACTCTTTTGGCCAATACGTTTGGCCTCAGCTGGATGTTCCTCGAAGTATGTGCCAAGCTTTTCGTTGAGCAAGGCTTCGACAAAACCTTTGACCTCACTATTGCCAAGTTTGGTTTTTGTTTGCCCTTCAAACTGTGGTTCAGGCACCTTCACGCTAATGATAGCGGTGAGTCCTTCGCGGATATCTTCGCCCTGAAGCCCTTCTTGGTCTTTCTTGAGCAAATTGTTCGCGAGAGCGTAGGAATTGACAGTGCGGGTCAGCGCGGATTTCAAGCCGATGAGATGTGTTCCGCCTTCTATCGTGTTGATGTTATTGGCGAAAGAGTAAATATTTTCGATGTACCCCTCGTTCCATTGGAGGGCGACCTCGGTTTCAGTTCCGTCTTTCTCGCCGCGCAGATAGATGACTTTTGGATGCAGGGGAGTCTTGGCCACGCCAAGGTGCTCGACAAACGAAATGATGCCGCCTTCGTAATGGAAATCGTGAGTCTTTGTCGCGTCGCGTTCGTCGTTAATGGAAATCTGTAGGCCAGGGTTCAAAAAGGCGAGTTCCCGAAGTCTTTGCGAGAGTAAGTCGAAGCTGTACTCTCGCTCACCAAAAATCTCGACATCTGGCTTGAACGTGACACGGGTGCCACTCTCAGCGGAAATGCCGACCTCGCGCAATGGTTCTTCAGGATCACCTCGGTGGTAGCGCTGGAAAAAGACTTTTCCTTCTCTTTTGATCTCAACATCAAGGGTTTCGGAGAGCGCGTTGACCACAGAGATGCCAACGCCGTGCAGGCCGCCGGAGACGCGATAGGCCCCTTTCTCGAATTTTCCACCAGCGTGCAGCTTTGTGAGCACGACTTCTGCGGCGGAGATCCCCTCGGTCGGGTGAATTTCAGTAGGAATGCCGCGCCCGTTATCAGTCACCGTCACGCTATTGTCGATATGCAAAGTCACATGGACGCGGTTGCAGTGCCCAGCAAGTGCTTCATCGACGGAGTTATCAACGATTTCGAAGACGAGGTGGTGAAGTCCCCTTTCTGCAGTATCTCCGATATACATTCCAGGTCTCTTGCGCACGGCTTCGAGACCCTCAAGAACCTTAATCTGGCTCGCCCCGTAATCTTGATCGAGCATGTACTCCCCAGGACCGTCACGTTTATTAGAAAGTGATTATTTTTCAATAGCTTTCCAGGCGGAGAACTTACCATCATTTTTCCCCAGAGTAAATCGGATTTTTCCTGAAACGCTCTTGATAGAACGACATTCGTAAATATTAGAAGATGCGCATCGGCATGATGATGTAAGAAAAGTCGGGATCTTCCTCGGCTTGGAGAAGCCCAGGGCTGACTTCATCTTTGAGAAAGAGGTTGATCTTGAGTCCCTCGTCCAAAACGTTGAGCACTTCGGTGAGGTAACGGCCGTTGAAGCCGATGGTCAGATCTCCGCCGTTGTTCTCGACTTCGAGTTCCTCGGTGCCTTCGCCAAGATCTGGTGTGTTGACGGAGACAGTCATCTTCTGTTTCTCGATTTGTAGCTTGACGCCACGTGCGCGTTCCGTCGTCAGGACGAGGAGACGACGCACGGCGCTGAGAAATTCCTCTCTGGGGAACGAGACGAAGTTTTTCTTCTCTTTGGGGATGACTTGGTGGTAATCTGGGAAGTCTCCTTCTATGAGGCGCATAGAAAGCTCTGTAGTGCCTTTTTTCAGCACGGCAGTAGCGCCATGTAGTGCAAGGTCAGTTTCGCTGTCCTCGTCCTTCTCCAGCAGTTTACGGGCCTCTATGAGCCCCTTCCGTGGAAGGATGGCATGCGGCCATGCATCAACCTCGGCAATCCCAGCCTCTCGTTCGATAATGGCGAGACGATGACCATCGCTGGAGACCATGCGCAGCTTGCCTGTCGGTTGAGCTTCGAGATAGACACCGCTGAGGTTTTGTCGCGACTCGTCCGGGGAGCTGGCAAAAAGAGTTTTCTCGATCATCTCTCCCAAGATCTTCCCTGGCAGCGCTACTGAGACTGCCACTTTCTTGTCATCTGTTCCTACCGTAGGCGTGATGGCTGGGAATTCTTTGGGATCAAAACTTGCCATGCGGAAACGGGAGCGTCCGCTACTCACCTCGACCCAGCCCTCCCCGGACGAACGCAGGATGAGTCGCTCGGGAGGCAGTTCGCGGACGATCTCGTAGAGCTTGCGTGCGTCGGTCGTGACTGCTCCGCTTTTCTTGACCACAGCTTTGCATTGCTGACGAATGCCGATCTCCAAGTCTGTCGCCCCTAGCGACACCGTCTCCTCTCTCCCTTCGATTAAGACATGCGATAGGATGGGAAGCGACGAGCGTTTCTCCACTACCCCCTGAACAAGATACAAACAGCGAAGCAGTTCTTCTTTCTCGACTGCGCATTCCATGTCTTTTTCCTTTGCCATATGCTCTGCTCTTTCTATTCTCGTTTTTTCTTTTTCTTACCACGTTGTTCGCATTTTCTCTCCTCACCCTTTTCCCCTCCTACTTCTTATATTTTCTTACAGTAGTAGTAGTAGGGGGTGTGAAAACTGTGGATAAGTGGTCTAAGTACCTGAAAAATTAGGCCAAAGTTATCCACAGGGGCTGTGGATAAAGGTGTGAATAAGTTGTGAATAACTTTTTCCCCCTCGAAGTTATCCACAGGTTATTCACAGGTTATCCACAGGTTATTCACAGGGTTATCCACAGGGTTATTCACACCCCTTCATATAAGCTTTTCTATACATGATACACCTCAATGCATTAGGAAAAGTTATTCGTGCTCCCATTTGTTTAGCCGTACACGATGTACTCGATTCTTTCGACGACCGTGCGCAATTCTTCGTCTTTCTTCAACCGCTTTTCGATGGCCGCGCAGGCGTACAAGGCCGTCGTATGATCTTTTCCACCAAACCGCATGCCAATCATAGGGTAGGAGGCGTTCGCGAGCTTCCTGCACAGAAACATGGCGACCTGACGAGGAAACGCTACCAGCTGGGTGCGTCTCTTCGAGGTCAGATCGGCCACGCGGATGTTGAAGTATTTACAGACCGCTTTCTGTACCGACTCGATTGAGACTTCTTTTTCTTTGCCCTTGACGAGATTTTGCAGGACTTGTTTGGCGAAGTCAGGAGTCACTTGGCTATTCGTCAGGGTCGAGAGCGCCGCCAAGCGGGTTAAGCTCCCTTCCAGTTCGCGCACGTTCGCAGTGACGTGAGAGGCGATATATAACGCTACCTCTGGCGGCAGGTTGATTCGCTTGAGGTGGGCCTTGCGTTGAAGGATAGCGACACGAGTTTCCAAATCTGGCGGCTGAATATCGGCAATCAGTCCCCACTCGAACCGATTCCGCAGACGTTCCTCGAGGCCGCCAATTTCGTTGGGGAACTTGTCTGACGTGAGCACGATTTGCTTGTGCGACTCATACAAGGTGTTGAAGGTATGAAAAAACTCTTCTTGGGTGCGCTCTCTTCCGGAAAGAAACTGGATGTCGTCCACAATCAACAGATCAGCTTGGCGAAACTTATTCTTGAAGTCGTCCATGCGGTCGCGCCGCAGATGGGAGATAAGCTCGTTGGTGAAAGACTCGGAGGAGAGGTAAAAGACGCTACTGCGCCCTTGTCGGACCATGGTTTCATGGCCGATCGCGTTGATGAGGTGGGTTTTTCCTAATCCGACGCCACCATAGATGAACAATGGGTTGTAGTGCTTGCCAGGATGATCGGCGACGGCACGAGCCGCAGCATGAGCGAACTGGTTCGCTGCCCCGACAACGAAAGTAGAGAAGGTGTAATTCGAGACGAGCCCATTTTTTTTCTGAACGCGTGCCGGTTCGGCCTTCTCAGGCTCGGGTACACTTGGAGCGAAGAGTTCTCCTTGTGGCTTATTCGCGAGGTGGAGGATGATATGGGCTGGATAGCCAAAGATCTCTGCTAGCGTCTCTCGCAACGGTTCGATGAGGTTACCGAGGAGCCAGTCGCGAAAGAGTGTACTTGGGACCTCCAAGTGCAGAGTATCGTCCCGCAACGCGATTGGTCGGATCGGTTTCAGCCATGTTTCTGTTGTTGTTTTTCCAACCTTCTTCTCTAGGGCCGCCAACACCTGTTCCCACACCTGCTCCATACCCCACTCCCGCATCGTGTCGATTGCGAAGTTATTCACACCTGTGAATAACTCTGTAAGTTCTTTTGCTATAAAAGGTTTTCGACTCTCCTCCACAGGATTTTCCACAAGCCTCTCCCTGGCATCCTCTCCTCCACTCTAGGAAACTCCCGAATAGTGGGGGCGTTTCTGAGGGAGAAGGGGAGAGGTCTCACACTTGTCCTCGAATGTCTCGCTTTGTCAGAAGAAACGGGATTGTGAACCGACAGTGGGTAGGGTCTTAGACCTTTTCGTTTTGCATTGCAAGTGAAAAAAGGCGGGGTCTGGAAATAGCCGAGATTGCTATACAATCTTTTCACCTTGACGCCACCCTAGCGAGAGTGCTAGCAGGGTGGGGAATTTCACCTCTCAGAAGAACGATCTATGTCCACGTCACATAAGCTTTTTCTCGAAGCACAGGAATATATTCCTGGTGGAGTCAACAGCCCGGTGCGTGCTTGGCGCGCCGTCGGCGGGCATCCACTGTTTATTCAACGCGGGCGCGGCTGCCGTGTCATTGATGCTGATGGCAAGGAGTATATTGACTACGTCGGGTCCTGGGGGCCGCTGATCGCTGGTCACGCCCATCCGCAAGTCCTGAAAGCTTTGGAAGAGGCGATCAAGCGCGGGACGAGCTTCGGAGCGCCCACCCCACGCGAGATCGAACTCGCCAAAGCAATCATCGCAGCTGTGCCGTCAATCGAGCGGATACGTCTCACATCTTCTGGGACTGAAGCCGCGATGACGGCGATCCGTCTTGCCCGTGGGTACACTGGCCGGCCAAAGATTCTCAAGTTCGCGGGATGTTATCATGGGCACTCCGATGCGCTGCTCGTGCGTGCCGGCTCGGGCGCGTTGACCTTCAGCAATCCCGATAGCCAGGGGGTGCCCGAAGCCTTCGCGAGCCAAACCTTGGTGGCCGAGTACAATGATCTTGGGAGCGTGGAGGCATACCTCAAGGCCAACCCGGGCTCTGTCGCTGCTGTCATTGTCGAGCCAGTACCTGGGAATATGGGAGTCGTGCTGCCTGAAGCGGGATTCCTTGAAGGGTTGAGTGCGCTGACCCGCGATCATGGCGTGGTGCTCATCTTCGACGAAGTCATCAGTGGCTTCCGCATGGCGCGAGGAGGAGCCCAAGAAGTGTACGGTGTTGTTCCTGATCTGACCTGCTTGGGCAAAGTCATCGGTGGTGGGATGCCGCTGGCAGCTGTTGGCGGGAAACGGGAGATCATGGAACTTCTTGCTCCCTTGGGGCCGGTCTATCAAGCCGGGACCCTTTCTGGAAATCCAGTTGCTGTCACTGCTGGCCTCGAAACCTTGAAAATCCTTGCTGCTCCGGGCTCGTACCAAAGACTGAATGACCTCGGTACGCTCCTCGCCGAAGGGCTCCGCCGAGCGGTTCACGACGCCGGTCTGCGGGCATGCGTCAATCAAGCTGGTTCTTTGCTCACCATATTCTTCGGCGTCGATCACGTGCGCGACTATGCCACGGCCACGCAGAGTGACACGGCGATGTTCGCCCGCTATTTCCAGGGCATGATTGAGCGTGGGATCTACCTGCCACCTTCCCAATTTGAGGCCATGTTTCTCTCGCTTGCCCATAGCGAGACAGAAATCCACGAAACGCTGGCTGCGGCCAAAGAAGTGTTCGCTAGCCTGCGTGGCTAACCGCTATGGCGAAAGAGCCTTCTTCTCCTGCCTTGGGGTGGTATGGCGTGCTCGCCTTCGAGCTGGGGTGGATTGTCGCGGCGGGAAGTTTGCTCGGCTACTACGCTGATAATTATTTCGGCACTAGCCCGCTCCTAACGGCAATTGGGTCGATTGGCAGCGCGGCTGGTGCGTTTTACCGTCTGATTGCCGCTCTGAACCGTGCCTCTCGTTACCGAGAGAATGGACACGATGCCGAACATGATGATCGAAAAGATTGAGCGCTGGCATCTCGTGCTGCTTGGTGGGTGCGCTGTGCTCATGGGCGTGACTGGTTGGCTGCATGTTCCGAGCGTGTTGTTGGGCGGCGGCGTGATGCAACTGAACTTTTGGCTGCTCAAAAAAATCGTACGAGCGCTGATCGGTCCCGCCGCTCTTCAGGAAAAACGAGCCACGTGGCGTGCGGTCGTCGTCGTTTTAGGGAAGGTTGCCCTCTCGTTGGTTTTTCTTGGCGGACTCTTTTGGCGCTATCCAATTGAGGTCTGGGGTTTCATGGTCGGGGTGTCTTTACTGCTCCTAACCTGCATGATAGTCACGCTGCTCGAACCAATGACTAGCACTCCTGCTGAAGAACACGACGCGTAAATTTCCCCGTGTTGTTCTTCTTTCTTGCTGGTCCACCAAACGCTTCATCGACAATAGGATACGAATGGAACATCATTCCTTCACTTGGGTCTCCGCTATCCCCGGGGTCAACCTGCTTCCCGGCCACGTTTCTACCGCGCTCCTCGTGCTCGCTATCATCGTGTTCTTCGTGATGCGTGCCAACAGCCAACGTGCTGCCGCGCAGGACAGCGCTATTCCTGACGATTCACTCACGTTCCGTAACATTGCCGAACTCATGGTCGAAGGCATTATTGGCATGGCCGAGGGTATCTTAGGCCATCAAGCACGGAAATACGTGCCGCTCTATGGGACCTTTTTCATTTTCATTTTGGTCTCGAACCTGATGGGGCTCATCCCCGGGTTCTCTCCGCCGACCACGAACTTCAATGTCACGTTGGCCTTAGGGCTGTTATCGTTTACTGCCTACAATTTTTTTGGCTTTAAGGAACAAGGGATTGGCTATCTCAAGCACTTTATTGGCCCGATGCTGTGGCTTGCGCCGCTGATGATCCCGTTGGAACTCATCAGCAACTTCGTGCGTCCATTCTCTTTGGCTCTGCGTCTTTTGGGCAATATGACCGGCGATCACACGGTGCTGGAAATCTTCACCGACCTGACGAAGGTCATCATCCCGGTCATCTTTTATGGGCTTGGGACGTTCGTGTCGTTCGTCCAAGCCTTTGTGTTCACGTTGCTGAGTATGGTGTACGTCTCGCTCGCGGTGACGCATCACGGCGGCGAGGAACACGGCCACGCACACCACTAACATTTGCCAAATCAACCGCTTTCTGAGAACAGTCGGGCACGAGGTGGAAGAGGATAAGAGGAGAGGTTGGCCCACGAACACTGTTCAGGGGAAAGCACGAAAGGAAGTCGGTATGAAGAAGTTCGGTCTGACAGGTCTCCTGTCCATGCTTATGTTCCTCGCCTTGGCGGGAAGCGCTCTTGCTGCTGATGGAGCGGACGCCAGCCGAGGGCTCATCGCGATTGGCGCAGGGCTTGGTCTCGGTATCGCAGCGGCTGGCGCTGGTATGGGTCAAGGTCGCGCTGTGGCGTCGGCCATGGAATCGATTGGTCGCAACCCTAATTCGGTAGATCGCATTCAGACCCCGATGATTATCGGTCTGGCCTTCATCGAATCGCTGGTCATTTACGCGCTGATTATTGCGTTCACCCTGTCCGGCAAAATCTAAGGACGCATCGCACGAAATACGCAGCGAGTTCTGGACTTCGTCATTCCGGGCGAGCGTAGCGAGACCCGGAATCTAGGAACAACAGACTGGATTCCCGCCTGCGCGGGAATCACGGACTGCTCGACAAAAGAGGGGAATCGGCTTTGCCGGTTCCCCTCTTCTTTTTCCTGGCTTGTCGTCAGGCTAGATGTAATTCTGTTGGTGTAGATATTCCGCCATGAGCACTGCGCCTTTGGCGGCACCCATCTTTGTATTGTGGCTAACCAGCATGTATTTGACGGCATTGTCGAGTGCTCGATCCGGGCGCAGCCGGCCGACCGAGGTCGCCATGCCATCTTCGGCGTCGCGGTCCAAACGCGGCTGCGGACGAAACGGATCGTCGTGAACGATAATCATGTGCTGCGGGGCCGACGGTAAGCCTGACTTTACAAACTCCTGACCGAATTCGATCATGGCCGCCCGAGCATCTTCCACGGAACACGGGTTCGCCATTGAAGCGACCACCGCCTCTGTATGACCTTCCATCACCGCCGCTCGCGTGCAGGTGGCGCTCACCACGAAGTCCGCCGGTGCGATCTGCCCTTCTCCCAAGACGCCTAAAATCTTCAGGGCTTCTTTTTCGACCTTTTCTTCTTCTCCAGAGATAAAGGGAATGATGTTATCGAGGATATCGAGCCCGATGACACCAGGGGAACGGCCTGCGCCGGAAAGACCTTGCATCGAGGTCATGAACACTTTCTTCAGACCGAAGGCATCGAACAGCGGCTTCAGCGTGATGGCCATGCCGATCGTCGTACAGTTCGGCTGAGTGGCGATGAACCCCTTCCAGCCACGATTTTTCTTCTGCGCGTCGATCAGCCGGACGTGATCGAGGTTCACACCGGGGATGAAAATCGGCACGTCGGTCTCGTAGCGGAAGGCCGACGCCGTGCTGACCACGGGCGTAGTTTTCGCGTAGAGCGGCTCAAGTTCTCGCGCCGGTTCCGACTCGACGGCAGAGAACACCAGATCAATTCCGCTCAAATTGATCGACGACGCTTCCTGCACCGGTAGCGCGAGGGCTTCCTGTGGAGGTTCTTCCTGGCACCACCAACGCCGTGCGCCCGTCTTCGGGTCGCGAATAGCTTCAGCGTAGCGCTTACCAGCCGAGCGCTCGGATGCGGCAAGAAGACTGACCTCGAACCAAGGATGGTTCCGCAACGCGACCAAGAATTGCTGTCCGGCAATACCGGTCGCCCCAACAACAGCGACTCGTTTTTTCATAATGGAGTAATGAACGCGAGGCGCAGGGGTTTGTCAACATCCTGAGCCGAGCTTTTTTGCCGGTTGACTTCGACGGGCGATCCCATCTAAGACTCTGTGCACGGAAGGAGCCGCACATGGCCGTTATCGAATACTTCGAGGAATTTCAGATCGGGGCCGAATACACCACTCACGCTCGCACTATTACCGAAACCGACATCGTGACCTTCGTGAACCTGTTTGGCTTTCACGAGCCGTTGTTCATTGACATGGAGTTCGTGAAGAACCGCAGTATGTTTGGCAGTCGCATTGCGCCAGGGGCGTTCACGTTCTCGCTGTGCGAAAGCATGGCGATTCAATCCGGGCTGGTGAAAGGCGGCATGGCGTTGCTTGGCGTGCAGGAGATGAAGATCCCTGCGCCGTTGCGTTGCGGCGACACCGTGCATGTGAAGGTCAAAGTCCTGGCCAAGCGCGAAACCTCGAAGCCGGATCGTGGCGTCGTCACTTCCGAGCAGCAGGTCATCAATCAGAACGGTGATGTTCTGCTGGAATACACGGTGAACCGCATGATTCGGCGCCGGCCAGCAGCGTGACAGGGACAACTCTTGTGGTTGTCCTCATCGTTCTCCGGCGGCCCTACGCTCTTTCTTCTGCAAGTGGGGAGGGGCGGCGTCTTTTGGCTCGTTTCCGCGCTGTGGTAGGTTTGGTGCTGACTTTTTGTTGCAGCAATAATTCCCCCTTGAGCCGATGCAGCTCTGCTCCATAGAAGCGCTCGTCAGAAGGCACAGAAAAGTCATAATCTCGTTGAAATTCTGTCTCGACTTTTCTCCGCATTATTGGTCCATTGCATGACATGAGATTTTTTCGGTAGGAACTTCGATTAAAAAAACTCCCCTAACGTCCTTCAGGAGGTCCGATTCATGCACCGCCTCTCCCTACACAGTTTCGCTCTGCCCCTCTCTTTGCCTCTGTCTTTTTCCCTGTCTCTGCTCCTCTTCCCCATGTCCCTCACCGCCCTCGCAGTAGACAGCATCCAGACCGTGGACAGCAACGGCGATGTCGGCGCGTACACCTCGCTGGTCTTGGACGGCCACGGCTACCCCGTGGTCAGCTACCATGACCGCTTCAACGACGACCTCAAGGTGCTGCACTGCAACGACGCCAACTGCGCGGGCAACAACGAGAGCATCCAGAGTGTGGACACGGCGGGCAATCTCGGCGACTACACCTCGCTAGTGCTGGACAGCCACGGCTATCCCGTGGTCAGCTACCGTGACAACACCAACGGTGCCCTCAAGGTGCTGCACTGCAACGACGCCAACTGCGCGGGCAACAACGAGAGCATCCGGAGTGTG
>SXGS01609941.1_pt1 | contig 28605 bp, 22 predicted proteins | sample 3174681 | NCBI WGS metagenome assembly SXGS01 (sample SAMN11356861, study PRJNA531348) | freshwater metagenome | isolation source: freshwater sample F1-80 | place: China: Fuxian Lake, Yuxi | collected 2017-12-25 | reverse complement strand
TACGAACGCGGCGTGACACTCACCAAGACCGCCCTCCAACAATACGCTCCTCACATCCAACGCTCCGACACCTTGCCCAAATGGAGCCTGACAATCCGCCCGCAATAACCGGTAGAACATTTCAGACCGGCTGCCTAAGTTCCTGCTGTGGGGTGGCGATTGATCGAACCGTCGCATTCAATGCACGATCACAGAACCCGTCGAAGTGGAACGACGACGCAACAAATCGACGAGAGAGACCATGAGACTCTTCAAGTTTGCCAATCTGAATCGTGCGTTGACTCTTCTCGCCGTAACGCTCCTCTTGCAAGTCGGGCTTTCTCAGCCGAGCACTTCGGACGAATCCTCTGACAGGAGAGTCGTCTCTGAAGAAGCTGCCTTCAAAGAGCGGGTTCAACCGCTTGTTCAAAAGTTCTGCATACGATGCCACAACGCGGAGAACATGGAGTCGGGAATTCGTGTCGATCTACTGTCCGCCGCATTCGACGACAAGCAGTTGCCGCTCTGGAAGGGCATCCTCAAGCAAGTGGCCGACGAAGACATGCCACCGGCTGACGAACCTCAGCCCACCGTCGAGCAGCGCAAATCGCTCACCGAGTGGATCACGCGAGGCTTGACGGCGGCTCGAACACGGCCTTCGCCGAAGAATGGTTCGGTGCGGCGACTCACAGTGGCGCAGTACCGAAACACGCTTCGGGATCTGCTGGGACTACAGGAGGATCTCACGGATGCGTTGCCTCCGGACGGCATTTCCAAGGACGGCTTCGCCAACAACGGGCAGACTCTGCTGTGGTCGCCGTTGCAGGTGGAGTCCTACTTCGACATCGCCGAGAAGGCCCTCGACCTGTGCATCGTGGATGAGAACTCGAAGCCCGTGATTCAGAACTTCCGCATGGAGTTTGGAGCTTCGATCAATCCGCAGCCCTGTCCCGACAAGCTGGTTTTGGGAGCCAACAGTGCTCTGCTGAACAACGCGGACTTCGTCGTGGCCGAACTGAAGCCGACAAAGTCTTTCGACTACCAGCCATTCGCCATGAAGACCAAGCACGAGTTCATCGAAGGTTACGTCGGAAACGACACGATCCGAGCCTGGAAGAAATTCGACAGCATCTATCACTCGGTCTTCGCTTGCGTTCGCGGGACGCCGGGCTATCCGAAGGGTGAGGCTCATCAGGTCGTTCCCAGCGGTCTGCTGCTGCGGCCGGCGATTCCCAGCCCGGAGATTTTCGGCCAGTCGAACACCTATGGGCCGATGGCGAATTTCAAAATCTCGCTCCGCGAGTTGCCGGAGCAGGGCAACTTCCGCGTCACGGTGAAGGCCGCTCGCTACGGCGAAGGGGAGTTGGATCAACCGGGCACAGCGTTCGCGAAACGCTCGCCATCGCTCGGCGTTTATCTCGGCTTGCGTCGCGACTGTGGCAGCACACTGACACGAGTCGGCGAGCCGCAGGCGGTCGCAAACACCGAGCTTCAGGACTTCATCTTCGAGGGAGCGATCAACGATTTCCCGACCCCCGATGTGGAGAAGGACAACGTCAATTACCTGGCCGGCATTCGCGAAATAGGGGTCCGCAGCGAATACACCGATGGCCGCGACATGCCTCGTCTGCTGATTAGGTCGGTGGAGTTTGAGGGACCGTTTTATGACTCGTGGCCGCCGGCCACTCACCGCAACATTTTCATCGAGTCGTCTCACAAGAGCGATCACGCAGCGTACGCACGAGAAATCATCCGCTCGTTCGCCACGCGAGCCTTTCGCCGACCCGTCACGGCCACCGAACTGGAAGCGTTGTTCGGTGTTTGGAAGAAGTCGTTCAGCCAGCACGACGCGCCAGCGAGTGGTCGAGAGTCCGAAATAGCTGGCCACTCGCTGGCGCGTCGTGCTAACTTCCGCCAGAGCGTCAAAGACGCGCTGCTCGTCGTACTGACGTCGCCTCAGTTCTTGTTCCTGATCGAGAACAGCAGCAGCCCCGCGGCCGAGGATCTCGATCCCCACGAACTCGCCTCGAAGTTGAGCTACTTCCTGTGGAACGCACCACCGGACCAGCGGCTGCTCGATCTAGCCGCGAAGAACGCACTGCATCAATCGCTGGACGCCGAGATCGACCGAATGATCCGCGACCCGCGCTTCGGGCAGTTCATCCGCGAGTTCGCGTCGCAATGGTTGAGCCTCGACAAGTTCGACGTCGTGGCGGTCGATGCTCAGCGATACCCGAAGCTCACCCGCGACACGAAGACGCAGTTGCGGCAAGAGCCGGTACAGTTCCTGCGATACCTGATCGAACAAAACCTGCCGCTGCGAAACGTGATTCAATCCGACTTCCTCGTCGCCAACGAAGTCACCGCGAGCTACTACAACCTCGCCGATCGCACGGAAGACGGATTTCGATTCGTACCGATCAAGCATGAGAACGAGAACCTGGGAGGCGTGCTGACTCAGGCCGGCATCCTCGCGGGCCTGTCCGATGGCCGCGAATCCAACCCGATCAAACGCGGAGCCTGGCTGGCCAGAAAAATCATCGCCGAACCGCCTGACGATCCGCCGCCCAACGTGCCGCAGCTCAAGGAGGACGACGGCGAGAAGCTGACGCTCCGCGAGAAACTGGAGCGTCACCGCAACCAAAAAGGCTGCGCGAAATGTCACTCCGGCATCGACCCGTGGGGCATTCCGTTTGAGACCTTCGACGCCGGCGGCCTGTTCAAGAAAGACCCCACCGTCGATGCCCGTTCGACTCTTCCGGACAAAGCCGAGATCAAGGATCTGAATGGCTTGAAGGCTTACCTAGCCCATGACCGCATCGACCAAGTGAGTTTCAGTTTCCTGAAGCACGCCGCCTGTTACGCTGTCGGCCGCAGCCTGACCTACAACGAACTCGTGTTCCTCCTAGAACAGAACGTGCCACTCAGAGCCAACGACTACCGCATGCAGGAGCTGCTCCGGTTCGTCATCAAGAGCGATTTGTTTTTGAAGAAGTAGTCACCCAAAGCGTCAAAGGCCGCCGCTTCGTGAAGACGCTGTTGACGGTCATCGAGACCTGCCGAGGCGCGTCCTTGCCCAGCTTGGGATTCTGCAAGGAGGCCCACACGACCAGGCCGCCCATGGAGTGCGCGACGAGGTAACAGCGGAAATCATCGGGATGGACTTCGTGCTCTTTGAGGCTGCACACAAGAGTGGCTGCCAGGATGGAACTCGTCCGTCGAAACGCAAAGATAACCACATTTCTCGAACGACTCAGGCAGGCTACGCCAGCCGGATATCGACGCTCGTGCTGTGAGCGGTCAGGCCCTCAACAGACGCCATGCGCCGGATGTCATCTGCGGCGTTCGCCAATGCGGCGGCATTGTATGCGATGACTGAGGACCGCTTCAAAAAATCGTTCGCGCAGAGGCCATTCGCAAACCGAGCCGTCCCGCCCGTCGGCAAGACATGCGACGGGCCGGCAACGTAATCGCCAACCGCGACCGGCGTGTGATGGCCGAGGAAGATTGCTCCGGCGTTCTGCACCTTCGCGAGGATCGCTTCGGGATCGGCGGTTGAGATGTGCAAGTGCTCGGTCGCGAGAAGGTCGGACAATCGGCAAGCGTCGTCAGCGTCTTTGGCGAGGATCAATGCGCCGTAGCCTTCGAGGCTTTGTCGAGCGAGGTCGCCTCGCGGCAAGCGAGCGAGTTGCTTCGTCAGTTCGTCTTGAACGGCGGCGATCAGCGGAGCATGCCAGGTGATGAGGATTCCCGAACCGGGACTGTGTTCAGCTTGTGAGATCAAGTCGCTGGCGACGAAGTCGGCTCGCGCCGTTGAATCGGCGAGTACGACGACTTCGCTGGGACCGGCAATGCTGTCGATGTCCACTTCGCCGTAGACGAATCTCTTGGCAAGTGCGACGAACAAGTTGCCGGGACCGACGATCTTATCGACTCGTGGCAAGCCCTCGACGCCGAATGCCAGCGCGGCAACGGCTTGTGCTCCGCCGATGCGATAGACCTCGGTGATGCCGAGCAACTTGCAGGCGGCGAGCAAGTCGCGGTTGTAGCTGCCGAACTCGGTCGGCGGTGCGACAACGGCGATCTCTTTCACTCCCGCGACTTGAGCGGGGACGGCGGTCATCAGCAACGTGGACGGGTACGCGGCCGCTCCGCCGGGAATGCAGATGCCGACTCGCTTGAGCGGCAGGTAGCGCTGGCGGAGTTCGATATTTGCGCCGTCACAGCTCAGTCCCTCGCTCACGCTTCGGGTTACGACGATCGTCTCGTTCAGCAGCTTGGATTGGAACTCGACGATGTTGTCGCGGATGCGGTCTAAAGTTTTGAGAAACTCCGGATCGGCCGATGCAAAGGCCGCGTCGAGCTCGGCAGAAGAGACTCGCAGTGTTTCACGGGTCAGTTCCTTGCGATCAAGCTTCTTCGTGTAGTCCAACACGACCGGCAGTCCGCCCAAGCGCACGTCGCCGCAAATGCGTTCGACGACTTGCTGCGGCGTGAGCGGCTCGTCGAAGAGGGCGATTGTTCGCTGGCGGCCGGCTTCCGACACAACGTCACCGCGCGGCGAGAGTTTCTGCCGAAGGATTTCCAGCCGTTTCTCGGCGTTGTCTTTGGAGCAGTCGATCGTGGTAATCTTCAACGGTGTCATGGAAAAACTCTGGAAGATGGTTTAACCACAAAGGCACAAAGGCACGAAGAAGGCAGACATTTGTGTCTTGGTCGTTCAGTTCGGTTTTGTTGCTTTCGATTCAGTGGCGACGGTCGGAGCGGATGTGGTCAATCCTCGAAAGATCGCGCGGCGGAGTGGGTTGTCGCGGGTCGTGAATTCTTCGCCGGGAGTCAGCGGAGTCATCAGCGTTGCGGCCAGTTCGTGGAACTTGGCATCGAGGTTGTCTGCCTCGGCGACCAGCAACGCTTCGGGTGTGCTCGGCGCGATCGGCGAGCCCCACTCCGGCAGCGACTGGTGCGAGATGATGATGTGCTCCAGCCGCAGCAGCGTTTCCGGGTTGAAGTCGGCGATCGTGAGAGCTTTGTCGCGGATCATATCGCGGCCGATGAAAATGTGTCCGACCAGCCGGCCGGCGGCGGTGTAGGTCGAGCCGCTCGGCGAGTACTTCAGTTCGTGAATTTTGCCGATGTCGTGCAGGATCGCTCCGGCGACGACCAGCGACTTGTTCAGCGGCGGTTGCATGTCGGGGTAGTATTCGCCGTACTTCTCGGCGAATTGCAGAGCGAGCCGCGTGACCGACAAGACATGCTCCAGATAGCCACCGGTAAAGGCGTGATGATTTTTCGCGGCGGCGGCGATCTGCCGAATGTCGTGTTGGTGTTCCATCAGCAGTTCGATCACCAGTTTTCGCAGCGGGGCGTCGGTAATTTGTTGCGAGGCGATCGAGATCAGCTCGGTAAACATCTCTTCGACATTGAACCGTGTCGCAGGCACGAGGTCGCCAGCACGAAAGCCTTGAGCTTCATCTCCGGCCTCGACGAGGCGGATCTTTTCGAGGTCGAATTGCGGGCCAAAGTCGGTTTCCTGATACCGGCCGCGGACCTTGTAAAATTGGCCCGGCTGCCAAACAGAATCACACTCTGGAAAGAATGTGGAGTCATTCCAGATCATGCTGGTGGTGGCTCGTATCGCATCGCGGAGCGTGACCCGGTAGTACGGCTTGCCGTCGCGAGTCTTTGACTTCTCTTTGTTCGCCAGGAGCACGAAACAATCGGCCGACTGTTTGGGTTGCAGATCGCTCAATCGGCTGATTTGCGGTTCGCGAGAATCAAACGAAAGTTGTGCTTGCATGGGTGGTTTTCGTGGGGCAGGTTTTCAACCTGCCAATTGGCTTTGAGTAAGAAGGTCATGAGAGTTGGATGGGACGGGCAGGTTGAAAACCTGCCCCACGAAAGTCGGGCCACTTTATCAACCGGCGAACCAGCACCGAAGCGGGCGAGATGGAGTTTTCACAGACGAACTTGCGAAAAATCAGTTTTCGCTGCAAGATCGCCCGCTATACTCTGCGACTAATTGAGCCGCATGGATGCTCGGCTCGAAAGACCTACCCACGACTCTTTTCCACAAGGAATTTCCAAACCATGTCCTCCTGCACAATGACTTCGCCCTCTGCGTGTTCCACTGGTTCTACTGGCTCCACCACTTCCGTCGCTTCCATCGTCATCATCACCGAGAAGGCCGTCGGCGAAATGAACCGCGTGCTGACCGAGAAAAAACTGCCCGATTCCACGGTCCTACGAATCGGTGTCGCCGGTGGCGGATGCAGCGGGTTCTCGTACAGCCTGGGTTTCGACGACAAATGCGATGAGATGAACGATGTCGTCACCAATCAACACGGGCTGCGAGTCGCCGTCGATCGCAAGAGCGCGATGTTCCTCGAAGGCACGGTGATCGACTTCTACGACGGTATCGAACGTCGCGGCTTCACGTTTGAAAACCCAAATGCGAAGAAGTCCTGCGGCTGCGGCAGCAGCTTCTCGGTGTAGTCGCGGAGTTCCGTCAACATCAAATCCCAGCCGGCCAACAAATCGTTGACCGGCTGATTTGCTTTTCGCAGAGTCTCCGTGTTCTCTGTACCTCTGTGTTTTCAGAATCTTGAAACACAGAGGCACAGAGGCACGGAGAACAACAAGAGGAAGACGATATGAAATTCGCAGGACGAAATGCCCTCGTGACGGGAGCCTCGTTGGGTATTGGCCGCGCGATCGCAATTGAGTTGGCGAACGGAGGAGCCAACGTCGCCATCAACTACCGGTCGCATCGCGATCAAGCCGAGGAGGTCGCTCGCGAGATTGAGAAGACCGGCCGCCGGGCACTTCTTTTGAAGGCGGACGTGTCGGACCAAGCCGCCGTCGAAGAGATGGTCACGACGACGGCCAGCACTTTCGGAAGCCTGGATTTGTTCGTCTCGAATGCCGCCTACAGCGATCGGCAATTGATGGTCGAGGCAGACATGGCCGGCTTTAAGCGGACGATTGATGTCTCGATGTGGGGCGCGTTTTATGGCGTGCGAGCGTCGGCCCAGCAGATGTTGAAACAAGGGACATGTGGCTCGATCGTGGTGGTCAGCTCGCCGCACGCGGTGATCCCGATCCCGACGGCGATGGCCTACAACATGGCCAAAGCGGCGATCGACCACATGGCTCGGACGGCCGCGATTGAACTCGCCTCGAAAAAAATTCGAGTCAACATCGTGCACCCCGGTTGGATCGACACGCCGGGTGAGCGAAAGTTTTTCTCCGAAGAGCAAATCCAAGTCGGCGGGCAAAAACTGCCCTGGGGCCGCATGGGCCAGCCCGACGAAATCGCGAAAGCGGTCAGCTATGTGCTCTCGGACGAGGCGGACTACATGACCGGTAGCACGCTGACCATCGACGGCGGCGTGAGCCTGCCTTGGTGGTCGAATCGTGGCAGCGGCGAAATGTAAGAACCACAAGGCAGAAAGCCGACTGCAGAAGACCGATTTGAAAGCCACAGCATTCTGCCGTCTGCCGACCGACTTCTGCCTGTCAAACTCGGCAATCTGCGTCGCGTCTGCCAATCCGTTAAAGCTTCACAGCCTGGACAAGCTGCTTAAGGTGACGCCTTCCGTGGGGTCGATGAACCGAGATGACTGAACTTCGGACGGAACCGGAGTCATCGCAATCATCGAGCCACAGGAAGTACGCCGTGAACGGATTCAAACGTGCGTCGAGACGTCAGGCCGCCGTCGTTGGGTTGGCCGTGCTCATGGGGACTTCGTTGCTCGGTTGCCATGCTGGCCCCCGGCTCTTCTCCAAGAATGACCGCGAACTCCGTGGGGACAAGAAGGAGCTTGCCGAGCAAGACAAGGGGAAGTTCATCAACCGCAAAAAGGTGCGCTCCGAATCGGATTACCTCGACGACAGCGACGATCAGGTTGCCAAGAAGGAGAGCAAGGCCAAGGCACGACCGACAGACCCGGCTCGAAAACCCACTGCCAGCGCCAACGAGCGAGCCGTGGTCGCTCGCCAACAACCGGATGATGAGGAGGACACATCGACTCGTTCGGCAAAGTCAAAGTCAACTGGCAGTCAGCCCAAGACATCGAAGTCCGCAAATCAACCGGAAATTGCTCGACGCGACTCCACCAAACGTCCGGTGACCGATCTGTTGAATGACGATTCACGTTTTGAAGACGAACTACCGGAATCTCGCTCGACGGCGAAGAAAGCAACCACCTCCAACTCGGCCATGAAATCGACGGTCTCGAAAAGGAGGTCTTTGGACGACGACCCCTTCAAAAACTCCGTCATCGGCCCGATGACCACTCAACGGTCGGAGAAGCGAGTCGAAACCGTCAACTTTTTCGATGACGAAGAGGTCACCGACGAAATCGTTGAAGAGGCCGATGATTACGAAAATCTGCGTGCTCCGGCGGCAAAGAACAATGTGGCCAAGTCGGCCGTTGCAGCCGCTTCACCCAATCGCCAAGTGTCACCGAGCCAACGAAAATTTCTCGATGAAATTGATGAACCGGCCGCTGGTTCATTTCGGAGCCACTTACGCAATGAAATGACAGAAGATTCGAATGACGAAGTGATCTTTCCCGAAGACTCGCCATCGGTGAAACACGCAGGTGACGCACCAAAAAATGTGGCCGAGCAAAAAGTGATCGACCGACGCGAACAGGTGCAACAAACGCTCGATGATTGGCGACGTGAAATGGACGGAGACGAATCGTCGGTGAACTTGGAGGACAAAGTCGACGTCTCCGCTCCGTCCACCTCGCTTCGCACCAGCAGCTCGCCCACCGCGAAAGGACATCTCAGCCAGGCAGATATTGAAGAATTCGCTCCGCCGGCAAAGTCTCAAGGAGCGATGCTCAACGGCGAGTTGATTATCGACACGAATACTTTGCAATCACGGTTTCAGCGGCCGACAGCACGTCCGGCCGAACCGGGTCTGCCCAACGGTGCTGCTGGGCGAATGAATTCGAATTTTGGTGCGAATATCGAAATCACTCCGGGAACAACCCAAAACCGAACACGCCCGGCAGGACAGATCTCGTTGCAATCGGCCGCCGAGCTTGACGCCGAGACCGGGCTGACCACCGCCAACTACGAGCAAACAACCGAGCGGAGTGACTCAGGCAAGCTCCCCACTTTGAGAATAGGCACGGACTTAGAAACCGGTCCTTCGCTTTCCGTTCTGGACGAAAAGGCTGAAATCGCGCCGCCACCTCCCGAAGAACTCACAGACAACAATGCTGGAATTGGATTCGGCGACTCATCCTCTCGGAATCGCGTCTGGAAGCGAACGTTGCTGGTTTTGGCAGCGATGGCATCCGCTGTGGTGATCGGCTTCGGACTGCGACGCCGAATGGTAGTGATCCCAGCACCAATTCGATTTTCGACGCAGCCGAGGAAAGACTTGCAAGATCCGGCCTCGTGGCCTCGCGGTTGACGCTCGTGATTGCGACCCAGTACGCCGACTTCAGAAACGGCCAAGTTGCCGCCGTCTCTGCGCAATTCCTTCTTGAAAGAGGATGCGCTCGCTGCGACTCTTCGCAATTGATGCGTCCGGCATAATCGTCAATGCGGAACACCGTTTCGCGGAGTGAGGGTTGATTGACGCTCAAGAAAATCTCGCAAAGCGTTGCCTCGTGATCCGCAAAGCTGACCTATAGTTCCGAAGCTGAAGCGGTCAGGACGCTCAGCTTGACTTTGCGAACCCCCTTCGATTGCCGGAGTGATGAGATGTCTGCCGATCCCTGGAGCCGCCCCACATTGCAGGACTTGCACGCCGTTTTGGAGAGCATCGAGAAACTCGATCCTTCGATTCAACGCTCGGCCGAGCGTCTGGAGTTGTCCGTTCCGGCGGAAATCGTCACCGCACGTGGCTCCATCGTGCCCGCGATGACTCGCGAGATTAGCCGCTACGGCATTGGGTTGTTGCATCGGGGCTGTGTTTCTCCGGGAGATGTCACCGTCAAGATGGCCAGCGACACTCGTGAGTATCGCTATCGAGTCGCGATCGAATGGTGTCGTCCCGCCGACAATGGCATGTTCATGAGCGGCGGCCGGTTTGTCGGCAAAGTCGAAGACGACGAGTAATCCCTTTTCGCCGCAACGTCGATGGGAACCCGTCGTGTGAACCTTGGAATTCTCAGGTGATCCCTGACGGGCTTTCCGGGCGACCGATTCCGAAAGCAAGTGAGACTTTTCCGATGTTGCTTTGTGCGAGTCTGTTTCTTGCAAGGCTGGCGCAAACGGCGGGGATTCGGCTTGGGGCCACGGCAGAAACGGCTCGATAGACAGTAAGCAACGAGCCCGTCTTGCATCTCAGGCGAACCTTGCTGGTCGAGTCTGACTGTTCCGAACAGTCAAATCTGCCGGCCGTGCTGGCGGTCGGGCGAGTTCCCTCCATGACGCTCTCTCGCAACGGCTCGATCGCAACATGCTTTCTTCGTTTTACAAGAAATACAGTTCTCGCTTGTTGCTGCTGACGTTGGCGGTCTTTCCGCTTCTGCATTACCACGCCGAGACAATTCCCTCGAATAACAACATCGAGGCGTGGCTGCCGGAGAAGTCGGAGGTCCGCCGCGAATATGACGAATTCAAACTGCGCTTCGGTGCTGAGGAAGTGATACTTGTCGGGCTGGATCGCAGACTCGGTGATGATCTGATCGAGAGCATCGCCGGACGAATTGAACGTTCGCCGGGAGTCCGACACTGCTGGACTCCGCAACGCATGCGCGACGTCATGCACGAGCTGACCGTCTCCGAAACGGACATTGAGCAGAGACTACGCGGGTTGTTCATCTCACCCTCTGGCGAGCGAGTCGGCGTGGTTGTGACGCTTTCGGATCACGGCATCAAAGATCGTTCGGGGGCGGTGACATCCATTCGAGAGGTTTTGAAGTACTGCCAACTCGAAGGGCATTCCGTCAACGTCGCCGGCGCGCCGGTCGTCATTGACGAACTCAATCGCCTGGGTGGCCGCGAGTCCAACAAGAAATTCTTCTTCGTCTCGTTGGGGATTTGTCTCTGCTTGCTGTATGTGCGCCTTCGCGATTGGCGCATGACCGGAATGATCTTGGCACTGACCGTCTTCGCCACGCAATTGACGGTCGCTATTCTGAAATGGTGCGGTGGCGAGATGAACTTCGTCATCGACGCGCTGCCAGTGATGGTCATGGTCTTCACGCTCGAAGTTTGTGTGCATCTGTTGAGCTATTACACGAATGCCGAAGGTCACGGTGACCGGTTTCAAGTCATGTTTCATCATGCCGTGAAACCGTGCTGTCTAGCCACGTTTACCGCCGCGATCGGTTCGGTCTCGCTGTGCGTCAGCGAGTTCATCCCTGTGCGTCAGTTCGGTTGGGCTGGCACGCTGGGAAGTCTGGTCGCATTGTCGGTCGGATTGGTGCTGACTCCAGCGGTCATCAGTGTTTGTCGTCCGCAACGTCGTGGTACCGACGTCGCCGAGAATAGCTGGTTTGTCAGAATTTCGGATTGGTTTCTTGTCCGCAGTAAGTCCGTGGTGGCAGTTGGCGTCGTGGCTTCGCTGTTGTGCGGCCTCGGGATGATGCACCTCCATTCGCACATTGATCCACTGGAGTTCTTTCCAAAGAATAGCGTGGTGTTGCGAGATGTCCGACGCATTCAGTCCGATTTAGCGAACACGGACACCATCGAAATCACGGTGGATTTTGGACGGACTCCTGAACTGGCATCGCTGCCATTCGTCGCCAAGTTGAAATACGTTCGCGAGTTGGAAGCCCAAATCTCAGCACATCCCGTCATCGCGCACACAACGTCGCTGGCATCGATGTTTCCCGCGGACCTGCCCAGCGGCTTGGCATTGGCCCAATTGTTGGAACGAGCGACAAAACGACAAAGGGAAAACGACTTCCTTGCCGGCGGTGAGCAATACTGGCGAATCTCCGCCAACCTCAAGGCGGAAGGCCGAGGGATCGGCCAAAAGACCTTGGAGGAACTTCGCACGACTCTGGGCGACGCGCCGGTTCTACTGACCGGCATCTCGCCGCTGATCGAACAGGCCCAAAAGGACATCTACACCGGCTTCTGGTCCTCCTTCGTGTATGCCTTTTGGTCAATCATGCTGGTGATGATCGTCTCGCTGAAATGGTTCAATGCCGGATTCATCGGAATGCTCCCGAATCTCGCGCCGATCGTTTATGTCTTTGGATTTTTGGGATGGATCGGTCATCCCGTGGACATCAGCATGATGATGGCGGGCAGCATCGCCTTGGGCATCGCAGTGGATGGCTCGTTCCACATGCTGGTACGGTATCAAGAGGAGTTGCAGGCCACTGGTGACAAGGCTCAAGCCACTCGTGTCGCCTTGCAGCAGACTGGCCCGCCCATCCTGCAATCCACAGTCATCATGTCGATAGGCATGTTAGCGTTGACGTTCAGCAGCTTCGGTCCGACCGCTTTGTTTGGGTGGCTCATGGGCGCAACGCTGACAATGTCTTTGATCGGCGACTCGGTACTCTTGCCGTGCATGTTGGGGTTCTTTCACACGAAGCGTCTCGCAGAACTCGCGGAGGCTCATCTGCATACGAGCACTCCGCTGCAAGGTCCACATTTCTTGCAGCGACTGCGAGATCGGCTCAACCTGCAAATTTTCCGTACGTCTGACAAGGATCCGTCGGCGTAGCCCTAGTCCTTGTGGCTCGGTCGATTCCCGACTCAGACACGAATCATTCTGACCAAACGGGCCTGAGCCACAGAGTTCGGGATTTCGCCAGGTCCACTGCGATTGCGAACTGCCGTGACTTCAGGGTTGCAGAGACTCTGCCGAATCTGTCTGTCGGTCGGATAACGCGGGGTTGAATCAGAAATTCCCGGCAGTTACCGAAGTGAGTTCCGTTGTGATTCCACTTAGACCAACTAAACTCCTTCGTGAGCGGCAGGCGGGGAAATCACGTCAATCCATCGTCTCGGACTAGCAACATCCCACCACTGCACCTACCAAGTTTTCTCCCGGACCCGAATTTCAAACGATGAATTATCACATTCTGCTGACCGGAGCGACCGGCCTGCTGGGACGCTATCTACTTCGAGATCTGATGCTGGCCGACGTGCCTGTCGCGGCGGTCGTTCGTGGCAACCGCCGTCAAACGGCCGAAGACCGTATCGAATCCCTGATGGGAACGTGGGAAGACTTGCTGCAACGCAAGATGCCGCGCCCACATGTGCTCGAAGGGGACATCACCGAACCGTTCTTCGGCCTGGATGCCACCGTTCGACACTGGGTCGATGAGAATTGCGACAGCATCCTGCACAATGCCGCGAGCCTGAGCTTCGTCGCCACCAGCGAAGACAGTGAGCCGTACCGCTCGAACATCAACGGAGTGCAGAACGCCCTCAATCTCTGCCAAGAGACCGGTATCCGAGATTTCCATCACGTCTCGACTGCCTATGTCGCCGGCTTGCGGACCGGGCGGATCATGGAAAGCGAACTCGACCTCGGCCAGCAAATGAGCAACCCGTACGAAGAAAGCAAGATGACCGCCGAGAAGCTCGTGCGCTCCGCCGAGTTCCTCAGCCCGCCAACCATTTATCGTCCATCGATCATCGTCGGCGATTCAATGACGGGCTTCACCTCCACGTTCCACGGTTTCTACGCCTGTCTGGAATTGGCTCATACCCTCGTCAACTCGATGGGAATGATCGGCACAAACGCCGAAGGCCAGAAAAAGACCCGCATCTCGCTCGACGGCACCGAGACGAAGAATTTCATCCCGGTCGATTGGGTCTCCGAAGTCATCACGTCCATCGTCACGCACCCACAACATCACGGGCAAACCTACCATCTGACGCCGCGCGAACGGATCACCTCCGTGATGATTCGCGATGTGCTCGAAAAATCCTACGGTTTTAACGGGGCCGAGTTCAGCGGCTACGGTAAGCCGATCGAAAATCCAGACGACATCGAACGACTCTTTTACGAACAGATCCGCGTCTACAACTCCTACTGGCGGGACGACCCAGAATTCGACACGACCAACCTACAAGCCGCCTGCCCACACCTCCCTTGTCCCACCATGAACGAAGAGCTGCTGCTAATGCTCTCCACCAAGGCTCTGGAAATGGACTTCCGGTGGAAAGACAAGCCGGTCTTGCGCGAGAAGGTTCCGGCTGTCATTTAGAGTCGAGTTTTGCTTGTTAGGCATCACATGCCGAAACAAAATCCATCGCCCGAATATTGTCCATTTTTGACTCATTCTGGCTGGCGGTATCATTCGCCAAAGCAAACCAGCGCTCCGTCGTTTCCTTCCGCACCAATGACCAAACATCCTTCGCCGACGGCGGGTGACGCGGAAATGCCTCGGCCGGGGACTTGGTGTTTTTCGATCAGTGTGCCGTCCGCGAGTTTGACCTCGTACAGAAAACCGTCCTTTGAGCCGACGAAGACTCGGTCACCGACGACGACCGGTGAGCTGTTGACTTGGCCACGAGTCGCGAGTTTCCAGACCCCTTTGCCGGTGGCTCGGTCGATGGCGTGGAGTTGTTTGTCTTGGCCGCCGATCAGCACCAGCTTGTCGGTCAGGGCGGCGGACGAGTGATACGGCTGGTCGCGCTGCTCGTCGTGGTAGGTCCAGACGATTGCTTTCTTGCGCCAGTCGAGGCAGATGACTTCGCTCTCGTGCGTGCCGACGAACAGCAGGTCGCCGCTGACGGAGGGGGACGCGATCAGGAATCGCTCGAGCGGCATGTCGGTCGCTTGCTCGCCGGTCTCGATGTTGATGACGCGCATGTGCTGATCACAGCCGGTCACGAACGTGTGCTTGCCGGAGACCGCCGGTGAACCATTCACGCGGTCCTCGGTTTGGTACTGCCAGAGTTTCTCGCCGTTGTTCGCCTTCAGGCAGTACAGCGAACTGTCGTAGGAGCCGAAGATCAGCCGGTCGCCGACGACATTCGCCGATGCGATGATTTGTCCGTTTGACGCGAACGTCCATTTCTTCTGGCCAGTCTTGCGGTCGATCGCGTGAAAGACGCCGTCCTCGTCGCCAGAGAAAACACCATCGGCAGTGACGGCGGGGGACGACTGGAAGCCGGGGAGGAATGTGTTCTTCTCGACCTTGTCGAGCGTGCGATACGACCAGACTTGCTCGCCAGTTGCGAGCTTCAGGCAGAGCATCTCGCCGCTGAGTGCTCCGACGAAGACGTGTTCGCCGACGATCGCGGCGGTAGAGGTGAAGCCGTCCTTCGAGGTGATCTTCCACTTCTGTTTGAGCTTGCTGGGAAGCGGGCTACTCGCCACGCCCGCCAAGTCGGCTGTGTGCCGAAACGTCGGCCAACTCGTGTCGAGTTTCGCGGGCTTCACTTCCTGCGCCGAGGAAGTCGTCGTCGATAGCAGCCACATGAAGGCCAACATCGGAGGCAAAAAAAGGTACATCGGCCATCGGCCGAACCCTCGTCCCTCGCCCCTCACCCCTCGCCCATCACTTCTTACATCGCGCATTCGTAAAGCTCCTGCAAGATCGTGGCATCGACCGGACGCGGGTTGAACTTGGCGGTCCATTGAGCGGCGGCCTCGTTCGCCATGATGGCGAGCATTGTGCGATCGACTCCGCACGCTGCCAAGTTGGTGGGCAGATCGACAAGCCTCGCGAGTTCGGAAATTCGATCGGCTAGAATTGCACCCGCTTGGGGATCGGTGGCCGAGCACAAGCCCGCATCGGCCGCCAGTTCTCCGTACAAATCGCTGGCGGTTTCGGCGTTGAACCGAATGACGGTGGGGAGCATCACGGCGATCGCGACACCGTGAGTCAGTCCGAAGTGAGCTGACAGTGGATTCACCAACGCATGTGTCGCTCCCAGCATCGAGTTCTCGATCGCGGCTCCGGCAAAGTGAGCACCCAACAGCATCGCACCAGCGTCGGTCAGCAGGGTTGTCTCATCGGTGTTCCCTGGCTGTTCCTCGCAAATCACGGCGGGAAACGCCAGCGACAGCAACTGCCATGCTCGGCGGCTGAATCGTTGCGACAGCACGGTCCGTGCCGATGTGACGTGCGCTTCGATCGCGTGGCTGATGGCATCTATGCCGGTCGCGGCGCAGACGGACGGCGGCATCGAAAGGGTCAGTTCGGGATCGAGGATCGCGATCCGGGCGGCTGCCTTCTTGTCGCCGCAGGCCATCTTCATGTGTGTCTTGGAGTTCGCGATGAGGGCGAACGACTGTGCCTCGCTCCCCGTGCCGGCGGTCGTCGGGATCGCGATCAGAGGCAGCATCGATTTCGATGCTTTGCCGACGCCCCAGTAGTCCTCCATCCGTCCGCCGTTGGTCAGCAGAAAGTTGATCCCTTTCGCGCAATCCATGCTGCTGCCGCCGCCAAGCCCCACGATCAAGTCAATGTCGGCTTGTTGAGCGACCTTCAAACCGCGGTCAACATCGGCGGTCGTCGGATCGTGATGAACCTCATCGAAGACCGTGACTTGCAAGCCGGCGGCCTTGAGTGACTCGACCGCGTGTTGCTCGTGCCCCGCGCGAGCCAAACCCTGATCCGTGACGAGCAGCACCCGCTGCCCCTTCAATTCGCGAGCCAACTCCCCCAGACGCCTCGCCGATCCCGAACCAAACAGGACTTGCGTCTGTTCGGAATTCAACAGTACCGGCCCGGCCGAATCATCCAGATTGTCGAGCAAGTCCAGCGCGGTCATGCGGCAACTCGTCGGAGGGGGGTGAGGCGGGGAACATCGGGCGGGAACGCTCAGCGAACGTTGAGTGGATTCTAGGGCGATCATCGAGCGCCGGCCAAGTGCTGCTCAATCGGCAAAGTTTGACAAGCCTCGCTCAACCACGCCGATTCTGTGAATTGCTCTGGCGGAACAACGTGTCCCTCAGGCCGAGCAATGTCTCGGCGAGTCGGGTTGGCTCGTCCGGCGCGTGAAGAGATGCCGGTTGTCCCTCCGATACCGACTGAGTGGACCCGCAGAAAACGTAGGCGAGTCACTCCGTGACTCGAAAATTCCGGTCACGGAGTGACCGGTCTACTTTGCGACGCCCCTCTTTTGGCCGATGCGTCCTTCATCGAACCAAAATGACGCTCGGATGCGAGACGCATCCGCCACGACGACATGGAAAGTCACGTCATGCCTGAGCCGCTCACCCCCCAAACCGAAGTCGAAGCTCTGCGGCAGGAAGTCGCTGTCTTGCGGCACAAGCTGTTGCAGTCACAGCGGCTGAGCACCGTCGGCGCACTCGCCTCGTCGGTGACTCACGAGTTCAACAACATCCTCACGACGGTCATCAACTACGCGAAGATGGGGCTGCGTCACAAAGACGCCAACTCGCGCGACAAGTCGTTCGACAAGATCCTCGCCGCCGGCCAGCGAGCCGCGAAGATCACTACCGGCATGTTGAGCTACGCTCGCGGCCGAGGCGACCGCCGCGAACCGTATGACCTCGTCACGCTCGTCCAAGAAGTGCTGGTGCTGGTTGAGAAAGACTTGCAGATGCACCGTGCTCGCCTGGAAACCAACTTTACCGAGCACCCGCAAGCCGAAATCAACGCCGGTCAAATTCAACAAGTCCTGCTGAATCTGATCATCAACGCCCGCCAAGCCATGCCGAATGGCGGACGACTCCTGATCTCCGTCACGTCCAATCGCGAGTCCGGCTTCGCCGAGATCGGCGTCCGAGACAGCGGCTGTGGCATCGCCCCCGAGCAACTCAAAAAGATCTTCGACCCGTTCTTCTCGACCAAACAAGCGGACGAGAACGGCCAAGGGGGCAGCGGCCTCGGCCTCGCGCTCTGCCGCGAAGTCATCGAAGCCCACCACGGCCGCATTCGCGTCGAAAGCACTGTCGGTGTCGGCACGCAGTTCACGCTCAAGCTGCCGCTGGTCGCCGCCACAGCCGGTTCGATTGGGCCGACGAAGCCGATGCAGAAAGTCGGCTGACAAATTTGGACTGCGGTGACCAAAGCCACCGCTTTTCAAATCGCACTGATTGCCTCACCGCGGTTGCGAATGCCGTGCGTGTTGAAAAGCGACGACTTGGGTCGTCGCAGTCCAAAGGGGTCTCGTCTACTATGCCCCCATGCGACGCCGAGTCCTCATTGCTGGCCTCTTCCACGAGACGCACACGTTCTTGACCGAGCGGACTCCGTGGTCCGCCTTCTCCGTGCGGCGCGGTAACGAGTTCTTCGCCGCTCGCGGTGATGGATCTCCACTCGCCGGCGTATTGGAGATCGCTGACGAGCGCGGCTGGGATGTGATCCCGACCATCGACGCGCGAGCCACTCCCAGTGGCACTGTCGAAGACAACACGTTTGAGCAATTCTGGTCGGAGCTCCGTCCCGCCGCTGAGTCCGCCCTCCAGCAGGGCATCGCCGGCATCTACCTTGTTCTTCACGGCGCAATGGCGACGGAGACGATCAGCGATCCCGAAGGAGAATTGGCCCGTCGCCTGCGAGCACTCGCGCGGGGAGACGAAGTGTCAATTGGCGGAGTGCTCGACTTGCACGGCAACATCTCGCGCGAGTTCGCTGAGGCCACGCAAGCGTTCGTCGCGTACCGCAAGAATCCGCACACCGACGCCTGTGAAGCGGCACGTGATGGTGCGCGGTTGCTCGACCGTGTGATGACGTCCGATCGTTGGCCGGTCACACTGCATGCTGCTCCTGGAATCGTTTGGCCGCCGACTGGCGTGAGCACACAGGACGAACCGATGCGTGTGCTCGAAGAACTCGCCCGCGACATCGAACGAACGCATCCCGACATCGCCGTCGTCAACGTCTTTGCCAGCTACTCGTTCGCCGACACACCCGACACCGGTGTCTCCTTCACCGCCGTGACGTTTGGCGATCCGGCCGAAGCCCGCCATGCGTTGCAGTCGCTCTGTGACGAAGCGACCCGTCGCCGCGAGCAAGGCAACGTGGTGCCGCTGTCGCTCGACAGTGTCCTGCCGGCGATTCAAGCCGAAGTCGCGCGCGGCGAGACGCCAGTGCTCATCGTCGAACCTTCCGACAACATCGGCGGCGGTGCCCCCGGCGATCTGACGCATGTGTTTCGTGCTCTCGTAGCGAACCAGATCGGCAACTCCGCGGTCGTCATCAATGATCCCATCGCGGTTGCGAAGCTGAGGTCAAAACCGATTGGCTGGATCGGATCACTGACTTTCGGAGGACGCAGCGACCCACGATTCGATTCGCCAGTGACGTACGAAGTGGAATTGCTCTCCACCAGCGATGGTCAATTCACACTCGAAGACCGGCACAGCCATCTCGCGTCGATGTGCGGAGTCCAGATCGACATGGGGCCGTGCGCGGTCGTGAAACACGCCGGCATCCGCGTTTTGCTGACCAGCCGCAAGACGCCGCCGTTCGATCTCGGCCAACTCCGCAGCCAAGGGATCATCCCAGAGTCACTGTCAGTGATTGGCGTCAAAGCGGCAGTCGCTCACCGACAAGCCTATGACCCGATTACGAAGCACAGCCACACGGTCAACACGCTCGGTCCTTGCACCAGCGACCTGCGATCGCTGCCGTTTGAACAAATCCGCCGACCGATCTTTCCGCTCGACCGTTCGTAGAGAGGGCCGAGCTTGCGAACGTAGTCGCCTCGTTCCACGAGGCGAAGCTACCTTGAGAAGACTTCCGAAGAATGAAGAATCGCAGCGATTTTCTTTCCATGCGTCGCCTCGCGGAACGAGGCGACGACATTCACAGAATCGCGTTGATTGGCTGGCCGAAGTCGATCTCCAGCCGCTTGCGGCCGGGGACTTCGAGGCGGCGTGCATCGAGACCAAGTTGATGCAGCACGGTCGCATGCAGGTCGGTGACGTAATGGCGATCCTCGACCGCGTGGAATCCAAGTTCATCGGTCTTGCCGTGAGCGATGCCGCCCTTCACGCCGCCACCGGCCAGCACGATTGAGAAGCCGTAGGGATGATGGTCTCGGCCGTTCGAGTTTTGTGCTCCCGGAGTGCGGCCGAATTCGGTGCCGATCACGACCAGCGTTTCGTCGAGCGTGCCGCGACGCTTCAAATCCTTAATGAGCGCTGCGATCGGCTGATCGACCTGCTGACTGAGCTTGCTGTGACCATTTTTCAAATCTCCGTGAGCGTCCCACGCACCAGCTCCGCCGTTGCTGCCGTGGAAGATTTGGATGAAGCGGACACCTTGTTCGGCCATGCGGCGGGCGGCGAGGCATTGTTGTCCGAACGTCTTCGTCACCGCTTGATCGAGTCCGTACATCGACTGTGTCTCGGCGGTTTCTTGGCCGAAGTCCACGAGGTTCGGCACCGCCGTCTGCATCTTGAACGCGAGTTCGTAGGAGCGGATGCGAGCCAGCAGTGCCGGGTCGTTCGGGTACTCGACCGCCGCAAGCTTGTTCAGCCGGCCGAGCAACTCGAATTCGCGGCGTTGCTCTTCGACGAACACATCGTTGCCCGGCTGAGCGAATGGCAGCGGATTGGCTGGATCGACCGACAACTGCACGCCGTTGTGAGCCGGGCCGAGATAGTTGGCTCCGTGCGCCCCGATGCCGCCGCAGCAATCGGCGATCGGCGTCCCCATCACGATGAACTGCGGCAGCGAGTCGTTCAGCGAACCGAGTCCGTAATGCACCCACGAGCCAATCGTCGGGTACGGCCCTTCGAGCGAATGCCGGCCGGTGTGAAACTGAAGCTGTGCTCCGTGATTGTTGTCGGTCGTCCACATCGACCGCACGATGGCCAGGTCATCCGCGCACTCGCCGACGTGCGGCCACCAATCGCTGATCTCCAACCCGCTCTCGCCGCGTGGCCGCCATCCAATCTGCATCGGGTAAATGTGCGGATGCACTTTGTGCAACCCGGCGATGACCTCTCGCAAATTCTTCTTGATGTACGGCGATTCGAGATACGACTTGTACGGCGACTCCTCAAACGTCTTCCCGGCCCACTTGTTGAGTTCCGGCTTCGGATCAAACGTCTCCATCTGGCTCATGCCGCCGATCAAGAAAATCCAAATGACCGACCTGGCTTTTTGCTGTCGCACAGGCAGCCCGCTCGGCGGAACCCATGCAGCCTGCGATTCCGCCCGCGCGATGCCATCGCGATTGAGCATGGCTCCCAGCGCCAAGCCGGTGAAGCCCATGCCGATGTCAGAGAGAAACGCTCGGCGATGAACAGCACCATCTGACGCATGGATCAATGTTCGATTTGCTGTGTGTTCCACGAGGTCACTCCAGAAAGACCAATCTGGTGATGGCATGTGTCTGAGATCAGACACTAACGACCGTCGCTAGTTGATTACGGCTTCGGCGATTCTTCCTTCACGGTCTCATTACGATTTGCGCGAGCTAGTAGGGATAACACTGCGGCTTTCACCATTGGCTGGCCAAGCACGGCCTCTACTTTCTCTGTAAACTCGGCAGGGGACGTCGCCAACCATTCATTTTCAATCCAAGTTCCCGGATCTGACTCAAACAACCCCGATACTCCTCGTGTAGCAGCCTGAAGATCTTTCAACGCATGGAATGCCGCAAGCGGACGTTTACCAGGTTGGAAAATTTTCTCTCTGAGGTACTCTGGCAACTTGCCATCAGGCGGAAGAATCTGCACCGGGTACTCAAATTCCAGACGATGCTGCGCACCCAAAAGACGAATCCGGCTTCCGATGCGCGGAGCCTCGACCTCAAATCCCCAAACAACTCGATCATTGCTGGCGATTGATACGACGTGGGCAGTCAGAAGTCCGTTTGTCCGTGCCTCAAGCTGCTGGGCTTGATGATTCAAGATTTCTTCGGGGCTGACAACGTCTTGTGACTGGATATCGTCTGGCCACAGATCACGTAGAACAGCGGACATTTTCTAACTCCTCATTCTGCAGTACGAAGGCAAAAGACAATCGGAAGATGGTCCGATCCAACGTCTGGATCGGGTCGCCCGTTTTCTTTCAACAGGGAAACCTCTCCGATCTCCGTCACGATCTCGACTTCTCCCTGAAACCACGGCAATGCCGCCGGGCGAATCAAAACCTGGTCGAACATGTCCCAATCATAAGAAATCTGGCCGGGACGCCGATAGTAGATTGTCCCGGCTGGTCCAGGAGTCCGATCACCGAAAAATCCCCACATCGGATTGTAGAAAAAGGGATACTGACGCCCTTGAACTGTCCGTGTGCCGCCTGAAACAGCGGCTCTGGTCATCATGGCGTGAAACCCGTTTGCAGCCACGACACCAGAATCAAATGGATTCATGTTGAAGTCGCCAACAACAACCGTCCGTTCGTGACCTCGCAGCTTTTCTTCACGGCGGATGGCGTCTGCCAGAACCGTCGCTTCTGCGAGTTGATCTTGTCCGTCCAGATTCGCTCTGCTTTGGAGATGAACCGCCGCCAGCAAGAATTCCGCTCCAGCCATCTTCAGGATCCTGATCGAGACACGGCCGGAAACATCACCGTATGTCTCGCGAAGGTCCATCTCGTGACCTCGCGCAAAAATCTGAAAACGATCAACTGTTGCCACGGGTTGTTGAAATGCAGAGCCGACATCTGCACGCAAGCTTTGCAACAAGCGTTCTCGATCCGAACCGGACTCTGCAAGGACTATGACGTCGGATTCTTTCTGGGCGACAAGCCGACAAATTAAATCCGTTCGGTCTTCTCCGTTGACGTTCCAAAAGATGCAAGTCAAGGAGGTGGACAAGATCGTGCCCTCAGACCGAAACCGTTGAGCGAGCAACAGGCCGCCTACACGATCACCGGTCGATCTCGCCCATCACCACGTCCAGTGAGCCGACGATGGCGGGGATGTCGGCAAGTAGAAAACCTTCGCAGAGCGGGGCGGTGACGGAGAGGTTGCAGAAGCAAGAGCTTTTGGCTCGGGCGCGGAACGGTTCGGCTTTGTCGTTGCCGACGATGTAGAAGCCCATCGCGCCGCGCGGGCATTCGGTTTCGAGGTACGCTTCATCCACAGGCAACTTGGTGCTCATCTTGTATGGCACGCGATAGGTACCTTGTGACTTTGGATACTTGGCCATCGCTTGGCGGACGAGCTTGATGGCTTGCACGACTTCCATCATCCGGACAAAGAAGCGGCACCAGTTGTCGCCGAGCACCGCTTCGCGCGGGGCGTCTTCAAACGGAGCGGAGATGACGTCGAAGTCGTAGCCGGCGTACATCTTCGTGTAGATCGGCTCGCCGTCGCGGCGGAGATCGAAATCGACGCCGCTGCCGCGCAAGACCGGGCCGGTGCAGCCGTGGCTGATCGCCAGTTCTTTGGTGAGGATGCCCAGGCCCGCCGTCCGCTTGATGAAAATCTGATTGCGAGTCAGCAGCGTGTGGTATTCCTTGATGCGCGGCTCCAGCCAGTTGAGAAACATCTCGACCGCTTCCAGCCAGGTCAGCTTCAAGTTCTTGTTGCGCTTGGTCAACGCGGCGAGGCCGGGGGGAATCGGGATGATGTCCGGCAGGTCGTGCGTGGCTCCGCCGATCGTGAAGTAGCTGTAGGTCAAACGTGCTCCGCAGAGTTCCTCGAACAGATCGAGGATGATTTCCCGCTCGCGGAAGGCATACAGGAACGGGCTGAACGTGCCGAGGTCCAGGCCGTAAGCCCCCATGCCGACCAAGTGGCTGGCGATGCGGCCGAGTTCGGCGACCAGCACGCGAACGGTCATCGCCTTTTCGGGGACTTCCATGCCGATCAGCTTCTCGACGGCCAACGCCATGCCGAGGTTCATGTTCATCCCGGCGAGGTAATCCATGCGGTCGGTGTACGGCACCCACTGCGGCGTCGCGAGGTTCTCGCCGATCTTCTCGGCACAGCGATGCAGGTAGCCGATGTGCGGCGTGATCTCGTGAATGATCTCGCCGTCGGTTCGCAGTAGCAGCCGCAACACGCCGTGTGTGCTGGGATGCTGCGGCCCCATGTTGACGAGCATCTCGTCGGTGCGAACGTCGAATTCGATCACGCGGGGATCTTCGAGAGTCAGGCTCATGGCATCCTCAATCAACGCCGCTGGGCGTCGTTATTTCTTGTCAGCCGGTGAACTCGGCCGTTCTGATTTAAGTCGTTGGTCCCCTGGAAGCAGCTTCCGTAGCGGACCGATGTTGATTCCAAAATACGCGAGACAGTTCAACAGCAAAAACGTGGCAGTCGCTTCATCAAGGTTGCCGACCAACGGGAGGTTGTCCGGCACGAACTCAAAAACACCGACACTGATATTCAACAGGTACAAAGCTGAGATCGCTCCCAGCAACAACACGAACAAACTTTTGAGGGCTTGCATCGATTCACCAGAGAACTACCGTCCGCGGACACCGTGATATTCCAGCGGCATGTCGTAGTCCTTGCGGAGCGGATGCCCTTCCCAGTCTTCCGGGCAGAGGATGCGTCGCAAATTCGGATGGTCGGTGAAGTTCACCCCCACGAGGTCGTAGCATTCCCGCTCGTGCCAGTCTGCGATGGCCCAGATGGATGTGACGGACGGGACTTCGGGAATCGTCTTCGTCGCTTCGTCCTTCCAGCGCGGCACTTTGACCTTGATCGTGATGCGATGCCGTAGGGCGTAGCTCGTCAGGTGGTAGACGACTTCGACGTGCGGTTGATGATTGAACTTCGCGGCCTTCTTGGCGTCCGGTTCGAAATAGTCCACGCCAGTCAGATCGTTAAGGTGGTCAAATTGCGTCCGCTCGTCGTGCTTCAGGAAACGCGCGACATCGACGATCGCGTCGGCGGCGACTTCGATCCACGGGTCTTTGGCGGTGAAGTTCGAGCCGGTGATTTTCGACTCACCGAATTCGCTGGTGAGGAGTTTGTGGAGGTCTTCGGCGGTCATGGTGGGATTTCAAATTGCAAATTGAAAATTGCAAATTTCAAATTGAGGAAAGAGGAGGAACGAGAATCTCGTCAAGCAACTGTGTCTTCGACCGGGGCGGGCTTCTGATAGGCCCGGACCCAGTCGAGGTCGCCTCGTTTCCAGACGTAGGCGAAGCCGACGAGTAGCACGGCGAAGAAGACGGCGATGTCGATCACGCTGGCAAAGCCGAGTTGCAATGCGGTTTCCTTCGTGATGGCTTGCGAAGCGTCGAGTGTTCCGGGTGTGACGTTCAACAGCTTTTCGGAAATCTGCGTGCGAGCCTCCGTCGATAGTCGGCCGTCGGCGAGCTGCATGGCTCCGCCGTAGACCGAGGCCCACGGGTAGAAGAACGCGACTTCGACGTCGAAGATGATGAACAGCAACGCGACCGTGTAGTACCGCAGGTCGAATTGGATGTAGCTGGAGCCAATGGTCGGCTCGCCGCATTCGTAGATCGCGTCCTTTTCAGGCGTCGGCAATGTCGGGCGGACGAGCCGGCCGATGATCAGCGGAATCGCCACAATGGCGATACCGGCGACGATGAAGAGGACAATGTGGCCAACAAGGTCTGTCATGCTCACAACTTTCGTCTCATTGGCGAGCCGGGAGGCGTTAGCCCCCGGACGATCTGTTTGACGCCAGGTCCGGTGGCTGACGCACACCGGCTCGCTGGAGGCAATAAGTTAGGTTTTTGTGGGACTGAATCGGGGCTGTGGCTTCAGGCCATCGACCGACTGTCGGCCTTGAACGCCGGCGGTCAGTTCGTGCCAGAAGCCGACTTCCGGCTCGCCGAGCTTCCAGCAGAGGTAGGCTTCGCGGCCATCCACCAGCGTCGGGAAGTCGATCAAACCGATGTTCGGGTCTTTGAGTTCGATGCCGAGTTCGGCGAGTTCGTGAGCAAAGGCGTTCAAACGTTCGTAGTCCGCCCGGATGTCGGCATCCATTTGCTCTAACTCTTCCGTGTATGGCGACGCCACTCGCTTCGATCCGAGCTGATTGCGTTCGATCAAATCCGTGAGCCGCTGCTGACGCTCGGTGACGTCCCGAAACAGCTCGACGATGTCGCTGACGATCGCACGAACCAGCGGCAAGCGCTGATTGGCTTCGGCCAGCGTGAAGTACCGCTTGGACTGCTCGTTCGTTGGTTCGACTTCGGCGGCGTTCATGGCTTAGTGCTCGCTGGCTTCAAAACCGAAGGGGCTTGGCTCGCCTTTGACCCACACCGGTTCGTACAGAACCTTGGATTCCGACACGGCGGCCGGATTGAGCGTCGTCTGGCCCCAGGCGGTTTGCAACGGCAGCTTGGCGTAATCGACGATGCAGCCATCGCGGCTGTAGCAGCTCAGGTCAAAGTTCGAGCCCATGAAAATGCAGTCCACGGGGCACGGTTCGACACAGAGAGCACAGAACATGCACTTGGTGTAGTCGATCGCAAAGCCGTCGATGCGGAAGCCTTTGCCGACTGGGCTTTTCTCTTTGGCGATGTAGATGCAGTCCACCGGACAGGCGACGGCGCACTTCTCGCAGCCGATGCAGGTCGTCAGGTCGAAGCGATGAAAGCCGCGGTAGCGAGCTTTGACCGGGACGGGGACTTCGGGGTACTCGAACACTTCCGTGAAGGTGCGCCGGCCGTACGTCTTGAACATGGTCAGGATCGTGACCCACATCCCTTGGATGAGCGTGCTGACGGCGGACCAGACATTCCGAAACCAGTTGAGCATGACGTTCGTAACGCTTTCGGTGAGGCGGAATTCCTGACGAGACAATCCACGATCCGACCGGTGGCCGGAACGGCGGCGGGATTATAGGTGCGGGGCAAACAGACTCAAGGCACCGGCGAGCCGTGGTGGATGCGGCTCGCATCCGACCGACGCGAGACGCGTCGGCCACGATTGGCCTTCGGTTGCAGCCCGCGAGTCCTTCGGCTGTACTGCTCCGACTTTTGATCCCCGCCTCCAGCCAGAAACGACTCCGCCATGCACGGTCTCGACGAATTCAAGAGCAACATTCCCGATGATCCGAGCCTTGGTCCGTGGTACAAGGAATTGAACCGTTATCACTGGTTCGTGTTGCTCGTGTCGGTGTTGGGCTGGCTGTTCGACACGATGGACCAGCAGTTGTTCAATCTGGCTCGCGGCCCGGCCATCGCGGAATTGCACGGGCCGCAGGACGCTCAGTGGTACGGCGGCTTGGCGACGACGATCTTCATGCTCGGCTGGGCCACGGGCGGGATCATCTTCGGCATCATGGGAGACCGCCTGGGTCGAGCGAAAACGATGGTCATCACGATCCTGTTGTACTCGCTGTTTACGGGGCTGAGTGCCGCGTCGGTCGGGTATTGGGATTTCGTCTTCTATCGGTTCCTGACGGGCCTGGGAGTCGGCGGGGAATTCGCCGTCGGCGTCGCGTTGGTGGCCGAGGTCATGCCGGATCGAGCGCGGCCTCATGCGTTGGGTTGGCTGCAAGCCTGCTCGGCGATCGGCAACATCTCGGCGGCGTTCGTCAGCATGGGACTGGCTCCACTGGAAGCGGCCGGGGCGCTCGGCGAATGGAAACCGTGGCGATACATGTTTCTCGTCGGAGCGTTGCCGGCGTTGCTGGCGTTGTTCGTCCGTCGTCGCCTGCAAGAGCCGGAAAAATGGAAAGCTCTTCGCGCCGACAAGACTCAGAAGCTCGGTTCAATTCGCGAGTTGTTGGGTGTCCCGTTCCTGCGCCGTCGTGCGATCGTGGGATTGATCTTGGCGACTTCGGGCGTCGTCGGCTTGTGGGGCATCGGCTTCTTCAGCTTTGAACTCGTGCGGACGGTGTTCCGGCAGACGTTTGAGGCGGAAGCTCGCGCCAAGGGTGAGGACAAAGTTGACCAGGATTTCATCCGCGCGGTCCTGCAAGATGCCAAGCTGTTGGAGACCGCCGCCGGGAAGTTGTCTTCGGCGAACGCGCTGGTCACTCCCGAAGCGAAGGCTCTGTACGGAGCCGCGTTGAAACTGCGCAAGGCGGAAAAGCCCGTGTCGCTGGAGTCGGCTTTGAAGCTGCTCGACGAGGACACCAAGCGACCGCAATCGCCTGCCGACCGAGCGAGCCGCGAGAAGTTCGTCGGCGAGCTGCTGTCCGAAGTCCCTGAAGCGGTGCCGCACCTGGACGATCTCACGAAGCGGAACAAAGCGATGGAAGGCCGGCTGACGTGGTGGGCCGGCGTGAACGGCTTGCTGTTCAACATCGGAGCGTTCTTCGGCATCTACAGCTTCGCCAAGATCACGCACCGCATCGGCCGCAAGCCGGCGTTCGCGATCACGTTCGTGCTGGCGCTCTTGGCGACCGCGTTCGCTTTCTCATCGCTGAAGGAATTTTCGCACGTCTATTGGATGGTGCCGCTGATGGGCTTCTGCCAGATCGCGCTGTTCGGCGGCTACGCGATCTATTTTCCGGAGTTGTTTCCCACTCGACTGCGCAGCACAGGGACATCGTTCTGCTACAACGTCGGCCGCTACCTCGCCGCCCCCGGCCCGCTGCTCCTGGGCTATCTGGCCGACATGGTCTACGGCCAACACGGCGACGTCCTGGCGATGCGCTACGCCGGCGTCACGATGTGTTCGTTCTTCGTACTGGGAATGCTGGCGCTGCCGTTCGCCCCGGAGACGAAGGGCCAGCCATTGCCGGAGTAGGCACAACCTGGAAGATTGAACTTCCAAAATTATTCATGGCGCTGCGTCATCTCAAATGCAATTTGAGGTTGCAGATTATTTGAGGAAGACTTCGTTGGGGGTTCTGTAGCCGAGGCAGCGGCGCGGGCGGTTATTCAGAAGATTTGCGACGCGTTCTAGCTCGGCCCAGGTGAC
>SXGS01538102.1_pt1 | contig 28605 bp, 20 predicted proteins | sample 3174681 | NCBI WGS metagenome assembly SXGS01 (sample SAMN11356861, study PRJNA531348) | freshwater metagenome | isolation source: freshwater sample F1-80 | place: China: Fuxian Lake, Yuxi | collected 2017-12-25 | reverse complement strand
GAATGGCCGCCCCATGACCGGCGGTCAGGGGGCGGCCTTTCTCTGTCCGGGGACTGGCGGCGCGCCTTCGGCGCGCCGCCCGACCTTCATCAAGGGAAGCCGTCGTAGACCTGATCGATCTGGTTGACGCGCGGGGACGGCCCCCACTCGATGGTGGAGATGTCCCAGAAGCTGCCGGTGCGCTCAAGGTACTTGTCGCGGTACTCGAAGACGAGGACCTGGCTCAAGAAGATCCGGATGCTGGTGTAGCTCGGCCCGAAGCCGTGGTCGGAGAAGTAGTAGGCGCCGACGCGGTAGGTGATGTTCTCGGGGTTGTTGAGGTTGACGTTCTCGGGGCCGGCGCCGTCGATGTCGTCGATGTCCAGCGAGGGGTCGTCGGTCTGGACGTTGATGTTGGCCCAGTTCGGCTCGATGTTGCGCCAGAAGCAGTCCCAGGGGGGCTCGTTCCAGTTGCCGGCCGGGTGCAGGAAGTGCAAGTCAAGGTCGGAGCCATTGCCGGTGCCGCCGTCGGTCTGGTCGGGGTCGCCGGGGGTGTCCCAGACGAGCTGGACGTGGACGTCCTCGTTGGGCGTGGCCAGGATGTTGACTCGGGCCGTCTCGCACGAGGGGGTGTTCTGCTGGTCGTAGACGCGCAGCTCAACGACGTAGACGCCGGCCAGATCCAGGAAGAGGGTGGGCGCCGGGTCGCTGCCGTTGGGGACGAAGCGCGTGGTCGAGTCGGTGGGCCGCTCGATGATCGTCCACTCGTAGCCGATGATGGCGTCGGAGACGTCGGGGCTGTCGGGGTCGAAGGATTCGCCGGCGTCGAACTGGATGGTGGCCAGCGGGATCGTGTCGATGGCGCTCGAAGGCGGCCGCGCGGTGCCGACCTCGCGGGCGGTGGCCACGGGCGTGGGGCAGGCGTTGTTGGAGCCGCGGCCGTTGAGGGGGATCGACAGGGGGCTCTTGGCCACGTCGTTCGAGACGATCTCGATCGTCCCCTGGTTGACCTCCTCGGCCACGGGCGCGTAGTTGACCACGAAGGAGGCCGTCCCCTCGATGTCGAGCGTCAAGGGGGTGCCGGGCAGGCCGCCGGGCAGCGAGCTGACGAAGAACTCCTCGTCGCTGCCGCCGCCCATCAAGATGCTGTCGACCGTCAACGCCTTGGTCGGCGAGCAGTTGGAGATCGTCATGGTGCGCTGGGAGATGCCGCCGATGAAGCCCGTGCCGAAGTCCAGCAGCACCTCGTTGCTGACCAGGATGCAAGGCTCCTCGCCGTTGGCGTTGAGCGAGATCGTCAGCGGCTGCTCGTCCGGGTCGTTGGACTGGACCTTCAACTCCGTCGTGTCCTCGCCGTCGTCCACGGGGTTGTAGTTCAGCTGCACGTCGATGGTCTCAAGGTACTGCAAAGTCCCAGGGTAGGCCCCGGTCGCGTCGGCCTCCAGGCACACCTCGCCGCCCTGCGGGAAGCAGAAGGAGAACTCCGGCGCGTCGTCGCCCAGGAAGAACTGGCCGACCTCCAGCGGCGCGCGCCCCACGTTCTGGATCGAGATCGTCTTCTGGCCGTGGCCGCCGGCCGGCACCCGGCCAAAGAGCACTCGCGGGGGGCCGTCGATGTCCGGCGCGATCTCGTTCGTCTCGATGGGGATCGTGATCGAGCGGCCGTCGTTGTAGTCGATGACCACGCGCCCCGTGTCGCGGAAGTTGTCCTCGGGCGCGTAGCTCAACAGGAGCGTCCGCGACTGGTTGCCGCCCAGCAGCACCTCGTTTCTGAACTCGTCGGCCAGCGCGCCCACCCAGGACAGCTCGCGCTTCTGATCCTGCGGCGTGGGATCCTCGACGAGCGTAATCCGCATCGTCGCCTCCACCGAGCTCTGGTTGATGATCGTGATCAGCTGCTGGGACTGCTCGCCCAGACCCGTCGAGTTGAAGGTCAGCGAGGTCGGATCGGCCAGCAAGATCACGTCCTCAATGGCCGCGAAGTTGCCCCCCCCTCCATCCTCCGAGCACCCCGCCAATCCGATGGCCAGCGCCGCCCACATCGTCACCGCGATGCAGGCCGCCCTGTTCACCACCGCTCCTCTCGTCGAACCCATCGCGCGCCCTCCCCTTCGATGCGCCTCAACCCGCGAGGCCTCCTGCGGGAATCATAGTGAAGGGCCTCCACCCGGTCAATTCAACCTCGGCTCATCCACCTCACCCAAAGGGTCGCTCAGCCAAGGCTCCAGACCCCCTCCAACGCCCCACGCTCGACGAGCACCCCACGCTCCACGAGCGCCCCACGCTCGACGAACACCCACGCTCGACGAACACCCACGCTCGACGAACACCCACGCTCGACGCCCACTCCTCGCACCGCCCCACGCTCCTCGCACCGCCCTTCGGGACGGGCTCGTCGGGTGGGGCTAGAATTTCAGGGTGGGCTGCGCCCTGTCGGTCGCAGGCCTGCGGGCGACCCAGGTCGACGCACGGGGGCGTGAAAATCTCAATCCACAGGCCCACTTCGGTGTGGTGATCCGACCCCGCGATTCGCGCTCGTCCGCCCGCCGGCCTGCGCCCTTGGGCGCAGCCCACCCCGCGCATCCAAGCCCCACCCGACGAGCCCGTCCCCAACGGGGGCGGTGCGAGGAGCGTGGGGCGGTGCCTGGAGCGTGGGTCGCTTCGGCCCTCCGGCCTCGGCGGGCCCGCCCTCGATCCTTGATTGATGACAGTGTGATCTTTTGTTCACTGGTTTTAATGTTCACGGTGGTCAAGCCAGTTTTTCCAGATTGGAGGGGAACTTCCAGGGTCTGGCGGTATCCAACCCATAAGCGCGGTCCGGTGCCGCGCCCACAGCCGGAGCCAGCGATGACCCCCCACGAACCCTCCAGGGCCTCAACCCCAGACCTCGCCCCTGAGCTTGAGCGCAACCGGGACGACTGGCAGCTCGTCCAGGACTGCGTCAACGGCGATCGCGCCCAGTGGATGGAGCTGCTGGAGCGCTACGAGTCCACGGTCTACTTCGCCATCCTCCAGACCCTGCGGGTCCGCGGCGCCCAGCACGACGAGGACACCGTGCTGGACATGCAGTGCGACCTGATGGTGCGGCTGGTCAAGGACGACTTCCGCAAGCTGTCGCGCTACTCGGGCCGCTGCAAGCTGGGCCATTGGCTCAAGATCGTCGCCGGCCACCACGTCATCGACGAGCTGCGCCACCGCCGCCCCACCCTGAGCCTGGACGACAGCGCCGAGCACGCCCGCGCCGTCCAGCGCACCCTCGTCTCCCCGACCCCCGCCCCCGATCAGGTCCTCGGCCGCCGCGAGCAGCTCCAGGCCCTGCGCGCCCTGTGCGGCGAGCTGCCCGAGGCCGATCGCCGCTTCATCGAGCTTCACGTCGAGCACGAGCTCTCCTTCGAGGAGATCGCCGTGGTCATGGAGACCACCGTCGGCGCCGTCTACGCGCGCAAGAACCGCGTCCGCAAGAAGCTCATCGAGATGGCCCAGGCCCGCGGCTTCGACCTGACCTGATCGGGCTCCGTCGGCTGTACACTTCGCTCGCCCGTCGTGCATCTTGCTGGGTGGGTGAGCGCGTGGAGGTCGAAGTGAAGCCTGTCGTGTTGTGTGGCCTGATCCTGTGGGGGCTGTCGGGGTGCTTCGGGTCGCCTGTCTTCAAGGGGCCGACCTCGGACCACTTCGACGGCGAGGTCTTCTTCAACCCGGGCGGGGTGAAGATCAACGACGGGATCGACGACCTGCTCAGGTGGCGGCGCAACCGCGACCAGGGGCCCTGGCCCGCGTGGGTCGAGGCCGAGCCGGGGCCAGCGCCGCCGGAGCGGGTGGGGTCGGGGGAGATGAAGGTCACCTTCGTCAACCACGCCACCGTGCTGCTCCAGATGGACGGCTTGAACATCCTGACCGATCCGATCTGGTCCGATCGCACCAGCCCCCTGTCGTGGGCGGGCCCCGAGCGGGTCCGAGCGCCTGGGATCCGCTTCGAGGATCTGCCGCCGATCGACGCGGTGATCATCAGCCACGACCACTACGACCATCTCGACACCCCGACGCTCATCAGGCTCCACGAGGCGCACCGGCCCCGGCTTTTTGCGGGGCTGGGGACCGGGGCGATCTTCGAGGCGGTCGGGATCGAGGGGGCCGAGGAGCTGGACTGGTGGCAGGAGGCGGAGCTCGGCGGCGGGGTGTCGCTCACGTCGGTGCCGGCGCAGCACTTTTCGGGGCGCGGGGCGCTGGATCGGAACCGGACGCTTTGGATGGGCTTCGTGATCTCGGGGTCGTCGGGGGTGGCCTACTTTGCCGGGGACACGGGCTTCGGGCCGCACTTCGAGGAGATCGCGGCGCGCTTCGGGCCCGTGAGGCTGGCGATGCTGCCGATCGGGGCCTTCAGGCCGCGCTCCTTCATGGCGCCGGTGCACATCGATCCAGAGCAGGCGGTCCAGGCGCACCAGGTGCTGGGCGCCAGGACGAGCGTGGGGATTCACTTTGGGACCTTCCCGCTCGCGGACGACGGGATGGACGAGCCGGCGCAGGAGCTGGCCGAGGCGCTGGATCGCGCGGGGGTGGACGAAGGCTCGTTCTGGGTGATGGGCTTCGGGGAGGGGCGGTCGGTGCCTTGAGGCGCCCTCGGGTCCAGGGCCGCGCTCAAGCGCGCAGGCCTCGCGTCAGTTGCTGGGCGCGCCGCAGTCCTCGCAGTAGACGCTGTCAGGGTTGGCGCCGTCGATGATCTGGTTGACCCACTGGGTCAGGGTGGTGCCCTTGACCTCGACCTCGTAGAAGTCGTCGAGGGGCAGGATGCAGTGGACCTCGCCTGGGGCGATGTAGGCGTGGAAGTTGGGTGAGGCCTGCTCGGCCTCTTCGACCATGGCGTACATGCGCTCGGACCACTCCCTGGCGTCGCCGCCGCCGAGGGCCTGGAAGTAGAAGGTCTGGTTCTCGTCGAAGGCGGTGTTGTACTGCGAGACGATCCGGTTGGGGAAGTTGTTGCCGATGGCGCCGTAGATCTTGGCCAGGTTGAGGGAGGCGGGGTCCTCCAGGCCGATCTGGAGGGCCTCGATCTCGGTGGGGAAGGCGCCCTGGATCTGCCAGGAGGGGAAGGCCTCCTCGAAGAAGGTCGGGGTGATGATGCCTGCGGCCGAGTCGGAGATCTGGACGACGCGGGCGTCGGGGTAGTGCTTCATGACGTCGGCGGCCCAGACGATCGAGCCGTAGCCGCCGGCGCTGCAGCCCGTGACGACGGCGGTGGTGGGGTCGGTGATGTTGTCATAGACCCAGCCGAGGGCGGCGCGGGCGTTGTTGGCGCCGCGGTGGTGGATGGTGACCTCCTGGGGGGTGCCGGGGGCGTAGATCTTGGTGTTGTCGCCCCAGTGGACGTCCCCGGTGCAGTAGGGGACGATCACGTGGGTGTAGTCCTTGAAGGGGTTGTCGGGGTTCTGGCGGTCGTAGATGCCGCGCGAGTAGTTGGCGCGGACGGCGGCGCGGATGTTCTCGACGTCGGGCTGGAAGATGGCGTCGGCGACGGAGCAGGTGAACTCGTCCCAGCAGGCGCCGCCGCCCTGGAAGTCGACGACGACCTTGTCGGGGTCGCCCTGTCGGACGAAGTAGGCGAACTCGGTGCCGCGCGAGCAGACCGTGTCGCCGCCGGGGAGGATCTCCAGCAGCCCGTCGCCGTGGTCGATGACCTGCCCTTCGGGCTGCGGCTCAGGCTCGGGCTGGGCCTCGGGTTGAGGCTCAGGCTGAGCTTCGGGCTGAGCTTCAGGCTGGGCCTCGGGCTGGGCTTCGGGTTCGGCGGGCGCGGGGTTGTCGCTGTCGCTCTGGGTGCAGGCGCACAGGGAGATCGCCAGGGCCAGGGAGAGGAAGAAGCCCAATCGTTGCGAGGACATGGTGATCTCCAAGGGGAAGGGCGACCTCTCGCGCCCCTCTCGCGCGAGGTGGGCCGAGGAGAAGCCAGGGCGCGGCGTCGTGGCCGCGGCGCGTGGGGGGAGAGGGGGAAGGGGACGTGGCTCAGGGGAAGCCGGGGTACATCTGGTCGATCTGGCTGACTTGAGGGGCCGGGCCCCACTGGATGGCGGCGACGTCCCAGAACTGCTGGTCGGTCATGAACTTGTTGCGGAATTCGAAGACGAGGACGGAGGCCAGCCAGATGCGCATGGTGACGTTGGTGGCGCCGTTGAAGTGGTCGGAGTAGTAGTGCGCGCCGACGCGGTAGGTGACGTTCTCGGGGTTGTCGAGGTTGATGTTCTCGGGGCCGAAGCCGTCGATGTCGTCGATGTCGAGCGAGGGGTCGTCGGTGCTGGCGTTGATGTTGGCCCAGTTCGGGGTGCGGTTGAGCCAGTGGCAGTCGTAGGGCGAGGCGTTCCAGCGGCCGTTGGGGTGCAGGAAGTGGAGGTCAATGTCGGTGTTGTCGGTGTCCCAGACCTGCTGGATGTGAATGTCCTCGTTGGGGGTGGAGAGGATCACGACCTCGGCGGTCTCGCAGGAGGGGGTGTTGTTGGCGTCGTAGACGCGGAGCTCGATGCGGTATCGGCCGGCGAGGTCGATGAAGAGGGTGGGGTTGGGGGAGCGGTCGTTGGGGACGAAGCGGGTGGTCGAGTCGGCGGGGCGCTCGACGATGGTCCACTCGTAGCGGGAGATGGCGTTGGGGCTGCCGGGGTTGTCAGGGTCGGTGGAGGCCGAGCCGTCGAACTGGATGGTGGCCAGCGGGATGGACTCGATCTCGGTGGTGGCCGGTCCGCCGCTGCCCTGGATGCGGGCGGTGGCGATGGCGGTGGGGCAGGCGTTGTTGGAGCCGCGGCCGTTGATGGGGATGAGCAGGGGGCTCTTGGCGACGTCGGAGGAGAGGATCTCGACGACGCCCTCGTTGGCGGCCTCGGCGGCCGGCGCGTAGTTGACGACGAAGGAGGCCGTCTCGCCGATGTCGATGGTGATGGGCTCGGCGGGCAGGCCGCCGGGCAGGGCGTCGACGAAGAACTCCTCGTCGCTGCCGGCGGCCATCGTGATGCTGGAGACCTCAAGCTCCTTGGTGGGGGAGCAGTTGGTGATCGTCATGGTGCGCTGGGAGACGGCGCCGATGAAGGCGGTGCCGAAGTCCAGGCCGTCCTCATCGCTGACGAGGATGCAGGGCTCGGCGCCGTTGGCGTTGACCTCGACGATGAAGGGCTGCTCGTCGGGGTCGTTGCTCTCGACCTTGAAGGTCGTCGAGTCCTCGCCGTCGTCGATGGGGGTGTAGGTGATGCGAACGGCGACGGTGTCGAGGTACTCCAGGGTCTGCGGGGCGCTGTCGTATTCGGCGCAGTTGTTCTCCTCGTCGCCCACGGGCAGGCAGAAGGAGAACTCCTCGCTGTCGTTGCCCATGAAGAGGTTGGTCAGGTTCAGGGGGGCGCGGCCGACGTTCTGGAGCACGAGGTTCTTGGAGACGGTGCCGCCGGCCGGCACGCGGCCGAAGAGCAGGCGAGGGGGGCCGTCGATGTCGGGGGAGATGTCGTTGGTCTCCAGAGGGACGGTGATCTTGCCGCCGTTGTAGTCCAGGACGACCGAGCCGGTGTCGCGGAAGGCGTCGCGGGGGGTGTAGGTGACCACCAGGGTCATCGCGTCGCCGCCCTGCAGGGTGACGGTCTCCTGGAGGAGGCCGCGCTGGCTCTCGTCCCAGTCAAACTCCCTCCGGGTGTCGTTGGGGGTGGGCTGCTCCAGGAGGGAGAAGTTGATCTTGGCCGTCGCGCTGCTCTGGTTGAAGACCGTGATGGTCTTGCGCGACTCCTCGTTGATCGCCACCGCGCTGAAGGTGAGCGTCTCGGGATCGGTGATCAGGAGGACGTCCTCGACGACCGCGAAGTTTCCGTCATCGCTTTCGTCGCTGCAGCCGACGCCGAGGAGGCCCAGGGCCATCCCGACGATCAACAGCGCCGCCACGTTCTTGCTTGTCCTCATCTCGTCTCCCGCCGCCAACTTCATGACTGCCACCTTCCGCTCACCGCCCCATCAAAACAACGAGGTGGGGTTGTACGACGATCCCACCCTTTCTGGTGCGGACCAACGGCGCGAAAGTATACAAAACGCGGCCGTCGTTTCCAATCCACAAGGCCCCTCCGCTGAAAAAAGGCCTTGATCGCGCCACCGAGGCGATCGACGCCGTCTTTCGTGGAAAGATCAGGCCCCGGGTGGCGACAACGAGGCCCAGTCGTTACACTTTTCTGAGCGGCGCGGGCGCGCCCGGACCAACCTTCGCGGCCAAGGGTGATCTCATTGACAGAGCGCGACACCATCGCCAGAGGGCCCCAGGAGGCCGAGGGCCCTGACGCGGATCTGGCGCTGGTTCGGGGCTGCGTCGAGGGCGATCGGGCGCGCTGGCAGGAGCTCTTCGAGCGCTACGAGACGACGATCGAGGTGGCCGTGCGCCACACCCTCCAACTCTATGGGGTCCACCCCGCCCCTGAATTCGTCGAGGATCTTCAGGCGGACATCGCCGTGGCGCTGGTCAAGGACGACTTCCGGCGCCTGCGCAGCTACTCGGGCCGCTGTCGGCTGGGCGCCTGGCTCAAGGTCGTGGCCGGCAACCACACCATCGACGCGCTGCGCAAGCGCCGCCCGACGCTGAGCCTGAGCGACGAGGGCCCCGTCGGCCACGCCCTGCGAAAGACCCTGACCGACACGGCCCCGCTGCCCGACGACGCCATCGAGCGCCTCGCCCAGGTCAAGGCGCTGGCCGATCTCTTCGAAGTCCTGCCGCCCGAGGACCGCCGCTTCGTCGAGCTCTTCTTCGAGCAGGGGCTCTCCTTCGAGGCCGTGGCCCTGGAGATGGGCGCCACGGTGGGCGCCGTCTACGCGCGCAAGAACCGCGTCCGCAAGCGGCTGATGGCGCAGGTGCGAGCCCTTGGGTTGCGAGGTCCAGAATGAAGGTGTCAGGTCCGCGCCCCTGGCGCGTCAATGCAGCAGAGAGCGACACGCAGACGCACGCCTGCCCGTCATGGTCTCACGAGCCCTCGTCGGGCCTTCACCGGCGCCGCAGGGCCCTTCACCTCTGATCGACAGGATCCCAAGTCATGGCAAAGCCGCCCTTCGATCATGATCCCCTTGAGCGCCTCCTCCACCTCGATGATGAGGAGATCGTGCTGTGCGTCGGCGCGCGACCCGGCGCCGAGGATCTGCAGGCCCACGCCGAGGCTTGCCCGGCGTGCGCCCTGCGCGTCGAGCGCGCGCGAGGGCTGCTCCAGATCGAGCCCTTCCAGCGCCGCGCCGACCCCAGGAGGATCGCCCGCCTGATGGACCGGCTGACCGCGGTGGGGGCGGTGCCGGCCGCGTCGGGGCGGGCTGCCTTCGTCCGAGTGGCCTTCCACCAAGGCGCCCTTCGGGTCCTTTCAACGGACACCGAGGTGCGCATAGGGCGCGCGGTGGCCACCCGCAGCGTCGATCCCCTGGGCGCCAGCCCCGGGGCCACCTTCTTCCGGCAGATCGGGGGGGCGGAGGTCGAGCTGCACCTGGTCCACATCCCCGGCGGGGTCCTCCACACCCACGGCGGGGCCGTCGACACCCCCGGCGGGGCCTTCCACCTCGTCGTCGGGGTCAACGGCAAGGACAGCAGCGCCCAGTGGAGGGTCGCGCTCCACCGCCAGCACCGCGAGCTGGCGGCCCAGCCGGCGCCCCACGGCACGGCGACCTTCAAGAGCCTGCGCCCCGCGGCCTACCGCCTCGAGATCCAGGATCGCGGCGTGACCGTCGGCTTCGTCGAGATCGACGTCGAGGCCCACGACGAGCCGGAGGTGTCGAGGTGACGACCTTCGCGCGCGGCGACGCACACTTGCTGGAGATTACGCCCTCGGCGCGCGGCGCCAGGGTGAGCCTGAGCCCGATCCGAGGCTCGTCGCTGGCGACGCTGTCCGGCTACGAGGAGATCGACATCGATCGCCGCGAGCTCGACCGGCTCATCGTCGAGCTGCGGATCCAGCTCGGCCGCGCCAACGCGCGCGGGGTGCTGGATCGGGCGACGGCCGAGGAGGTGCGCAAGACGGGCCACCTGCTCTTTGACGAGCTGCTGCCGCCCTCGATCAAGGACTGGCTGCGACAGCGCCAGGGCGGCGACCTGCTCATCAGGACCGACGAGTCGCTGGTCGACGTGCCCTGGGAGATGCTGCACACCGGGGTCGGATACCTGGCGATGCAGATGAACGTCGGCCGCCTCATCGCGGCCTGCGGGGCCACCACGCCCGTGGCGCCGAGGTCGATGGTGGCGCCCTACAGCGCGCTGGTGCTGGCCGACCCCTGCGGCGATCTCGACGCCGCCTACGAGGAGGGGATCAGGCTGCGCGATCTGCTCGACGGGCAGCCCTGGTTGCGCGTGGCCCTGCAGTCCTCCGAGATCCCGCGCGCCACCCTGCGCGAGAACGCCCGCGAGTTCGACATCCTCCACTTCGCCGGTCACGCCGAGGTCGGCGGCCAGGGCGAGGGCTGGCTGATGAGCGACGGGCGCTTCAGCGCCGAGGACGTCGACAGGCTCAACGGCGGCCGGCCCTTCCCCGCGCTGGTCTTCGCCAACGCCTGCGGCTCGGGGCGCTCGTCGCGGGCGCCGGGCGGCTCGGCCTCGACGTGGTCGCTGGCGCGGGCCTTCCTCAACGCAGGGGTGCGCCACTTCATCGGCACGCACTGGGACGTCCCGGATCAGATCGCCGGGGAGTTCTCGGAGCACTTCTACCGCAACCTCTGCGCCGGGCTCTCGATCGGCGACGCGCTGCGCAAGGCGCGCGTGGCCCTGAGCCGCGACCACGGCGAGGGGACGATCCTCTGGGGGGCCTACTGCCTCTACGGCGACCCCCACCACGTCTACTTCCCCGAGGGCGCCCAGGCCGCCGGCGAGCTCGATCCGCTGCCCGTGCTGGCGCTGGACCCGGAGGTGGCCCGAGGGGTCTACCACACCATCGAGGCCGCCCCGCTCCACGAGGCGATGCGGGCCACCTCCGAGGGGCTCGGCCTGAACCCCAGCTTGCGCAATGAGGCCGTGCTGACGCCGTCGAGCCTCGTCGGCGAGGGCGTCCGCGACCTGACCCGCGCGCTGAGGGTGGCGGCGGCCGTGGCGGTCACGCTGCTGCTCGTCGCGGTCGTCCACCAGACATGGAAGCAGCTCTCCGCGCGGGAAGTCGAGGAGACAGGCGCACTTGCGCTCCAGCCCGAGCCGCCCTCGTCGAGCAAGCCGGCGCTGCCGCTGGCCGTCGAGGAGATCCGCGAGCAGGAGGCCGTCGATCGCAGAGCGCCCCCGAAGATCAAGTTCGAGGCCCGCGCCCAGACCCGGAGCGCGCAGCGCGACGTGATCGAGGTCAGCGTCACGGAGGGGACGCGGCTGCACGGCGGCGACAACCTGCGGGTCTCGGTGCAGTCCGATCGGGACGCCTACGTGGCGCTCATCATGATCGACGGCAAGCACCGCCCCCAGCTGCTCTTCCCCCACCCCTCGGTCCGAACCCCCGCCGGGGACCACATCCCGGCCGGCGCGCGGGTCGAGCTGCCGGGGGCCGATCTGTGGTATCGCCTCGACAAGCAGCCCGGCGTCGAGACGCTGCTCCTGCTGGCCGACAAGAAGCCCATCGAGGGGCTCGGACCCTTCCTGGACGAGATCGCGGCGCTGGGCAAGGTGGCCCGCAGCCAGAAGGCCGAAAGCGGCGGCGTGGTGATCCGGGGCGTCGGCGGCGTGACGGCCGAGGGGCGCGCTGGCCGCGCCCGCCAGGAGCCCGGCGCGGTGCGCACCCGACAGCTCTCCGAGATCCAGGGGCTCGCCCGCGACCACGGCGTCGAGGTCATCCAGGCGATCACCTACGTCCACCTGCGATGATCGCCGGCGCTCCCTCGTCAGGCTCTCGGACCCGGAGCGTCGCTTGAGCGCGAGCCCGATCAGCCTCCGCCCCGCTGGGGGCCCCGTCGCCGCGCTGGGCGCCCTCGCGGTCCTCCTGGCCGGCTGCGCCGCCGGCCCCCCCTCGACGGCGGGCGTCTCGACCGCCGCGATCCTGGGCGGCTCGCCCGAGGACGGCTGCCGGGCCTTCTCCAACCCCGTGCGCCGCGCCCGCTGTGTGGCCTCCTGCCGCGCCGCCGGGGTCTCCTGCGCCACCTCGCCTTCGCTGATCGAGCGCCTGTCGCCGGATCTGGAGCGCGAGGCCGCGCTGTTGGGGGTCGAAGCCCGCCGCGCCTACCGCGCCGGCGACCTGCACGCCGCGCGCTCGGCGGCCACCCAGGCGCGCTCCACGCTGACGCTGATCGGCCACCGCTGGCAGAGCGCGCGGCTGATGACCCTGGAGGCGCGCGCGCTGCTCGATCTCGGCCGCCCAGCCAGCGCGCTGGAGATCGCCGCGGTCGGGCTGCCGATCCTCCGGGGGACCGGCGAGGCGCGCGAGGCGCTGATCCTCCACCTCGTGCGCGGGCTCGCGATGCTCGATCTTGGGGACGCGGCGGGCGGCCTGGGCGAGCTGGCCGAGGCCGACGGGCTCCGACTGGAGATGACTCAACTCCGCCTCGACGACGCACCGCAGCCGGGCCAGGGGCGCCTTGTCGATGTCTATCGTGTTGATAACGTTGAACATTCTGATCTGTCCGGCGCCGATGCGGTCGACGCCGCCGCTGACGAGGAGCTGGCCGACATCGATCTGATGCTGGCGCGGCTGGCGGCGCGGCTGGGGCGCCTCGACATGGCCTCGGCTGCGCTTGATCGCGCCGAGGCGAGCCTCCGGGGCGGGGGACCGGCTCGCCTCGCGGCGGGGGTCCACGACGGCCGGGGCGCGCTGCTCCACATGAGGGGCCAGCTGGCCGGGGCGCTTGCCGAGCGCGGCCTCGCGCTGTCGATCAAGCGCCACGCGGGCGATCGGGCGGGGGTCGCGCGGCAGCTCCTGGCGCTCTCTCGCCTCTTCATGGATCTGGGCCACCTGGACGTGGCCTACAGGCTGGCCAGTCAGGGCGCGTCGCTGTCGGCGGACGAGGGGCTGCTGGCCGAGCAGGCCTCGGCCGATGTCTTGATGGGGCGGATCGCCGAGGAGCTTGGCGGCCCTCAGGAGGCCGCGCGCGGCTACCTCCAGGCGCTTGAGCGCGGGCCCGAGGCGCTGCCTGCGGGCTCGGGGGATCGCTTCTGGGCCGAGGCGGGGGTCTGGAGGCTGTGCAGGAGGGGGGCCTGTGACCCTGTCGAGCCGATGTTGCCGGCGATGCCGACGCGGCTCGGGGGGCGCCTGGACCTGCCTGGGCCGCCGCTGACGCCGGACGCGGTGCTGGCCTCGGCGCTGGTGGCGCGCGAGCGGCTCTCGCGGGGGCAGCGGGAGGGCGCTGCGGCGCTGCTTGAGGGCATCGAGGCGCTGATGACGATCCCGCTGCCGCCGGCCTCCTCGTGGCGGGTTCACCACATCCTGGGGCTGACATGGCGGGAGCTCGGGGACGTCTTGAGGGCCAGGGGTCACCTGACGATCGCGCACGACCAGCTCGAGGCCCTTCAGAGCGGCCTGGATGTTCACTTGCTGAGGCAGGATCTGTCGATCCAGCGCCGTCAGGTCTACGAGGACCTCATCGACACGTGCGTCGGGCGGAGCGCCCCTGCGCCGCCTTCGAGCGACGTGTGGCAGGCGCTGGCGGTCGCCGAGCAGATGAAGGCGCGGGGCCCCGTGGAGCTGGTGTCGGACACGGCGCCGAGGGGGCCGTCGAGCCGAGGGGCGCGGCTTGTCCGGCACGCGCGGGTCGCCAGAGCCTTGATGGAGGAGCTCCAGAGCGCCTCGGGGGAGGGGGTCTGGGAGTCGACGCCGACGGTGGCGAGGTTGTGCGAGGTGTGGTCGGGGCTGCGCTGGGGAGAGGGCAGCGCGACGGATGAGGGCCGCCCTCCGCTGCCCCCGGGTGCGCTGCGGGCGAGCCTGCAAGGCTTGTTGCCTGAGCGCGTGGTTTTGCTGAGTTATTTGATCGGGGAGGGGCGCAGCTACCTGTGGGTCATCACGAGCGGCGGCGTCCGCCTGCACCACTTGCCGGGCCGGGAGCGGATCGAGCCGGCGGTGGAGCGGGCGCTTCAGGCGATGCTCAAGATGGACATGAGGGGGGAGGTGGAGTACGCCGAGCACCTGGCGTCGAGCCGCGCGTTGGCCGAGATGGTCCTGGCGCCAGCGCTGGCCGACTTGAAGGGGGTTGATCGGATCATCGTCGCAGCGGACGGGTCGCTCAGAGGGTTGCCCTTCGCCGCGCTGGTCGTCGGTGACGGCGAGGTCGCCGGGGAGCTTGAGGCGCCGACCTACCTGGTGGAGAGGGCGGCGCTGACCCAGGTGCCCTCGGCGGGCTTCTGGGCGGCGCTGGCGTCGAGAGATCCGGCGCGGTGGTCGGGGGACAGGCCGGGCTTTCTGGCGGTCGGAGATCCTGAGCGCGTGTCCGCCGACGCGACCGCGCTGGACGTGCGGGTGGAGTTCCACGACGGCAGCGTGACCTTCGTGACGGACGCGAGGCCCTCGGTGGCCTTCGAGCCGCTGGCGCACGCGCGCGAGGAGATCCGGGCGGTGGTCCGGATCCTCAAGCCTGAGCGCGCCCGCGTGCTGATCGGGGATGGCGCGACGGAGGAGGCGTTTTTCTCCAGCGATCTCAAGGGGATGCGCCACCTCCACTTCGCCACCCACGGATTGACGGACGTCAGGCCGCTGCTGCCCGAGGAGTTGTCGCGGCGGCTGGGGCCGGCGGCGATAGAGCGGCTCGTGCGCTCGGAGCCGGCGTTGGTCTTCAGCGCGGCGTCGGGGGAGGGCGGCGACGGGCTGCTGCGCCTGGAGGAGATCATGGGGCTGGAGCTGGGCGCGGACCTGGTCGTGCTGTCGGCGTGTTCGACGGGGCGGGGCGGGCGAGACATGGGCGAGTCGGCCGACGGCCTGGCGAGCGCCTTTTTGTACGCGGGCAGCCGCCGTGCGGTGGCGAGCCTGTGGAGCGTGGCCGATCGTCAGACGAGCGCGCTGATGGCGCTGCTCTACCAGGGGCTCAAGCGGGGGGTGGCGCCGGATGAGGCGCTGCGTCAGGCGCAGCTGCGCCTCCTCAGGGGAGGGCCCGGCAAGGAGGGGGGAACGCGGGGCGTGGAGGGGATCACGTCGGAGGCGCCAGAGGCTCGCCGGGGGGGAACGCGGCGGTCGGCGCGGCTGTCGCCTTATTATTGGGCGCCCTTCGTCATCGTGGGGGACTGAGGGAGGCTTTGGCGCGGCCGCGATCCGGCCAGCGCACGGGGGCGCTCTTTGGATCTCGGGCGAGTCGCCCTACTCGGCCTTGTCGTCCTCGGCCTTGTCGCCCTCGGCCTTGTCATCCTCGGCCTTGTCGCCTTCGTCGGCCTTGTCGCCGCCGCCGGAGCATTCACAGGAGTCGCCGACGGTGCAGGACATCGCGCCGTCCTTGCCGGACAGATCGACCTTCTTGAAGCCGACCAGCTTGTAGCCCTCGCAGGTGACCTTGAAGCCGACTTCGATGTCGCTGACGTTCATGTCCTTGCAGGTGTAGGACACGGTGGTCATGTCGGCGTTCTCGCTCTTGAGCAGGCAGTCCTTGTTGTCCTCGTTGAAGCCTTCGATAAAGCCCTTGCGGCCCTCCGTGGTCTGGAGGGCGTCGCCGCAGCTTCCGCAGCAGCCGGACAGGGTGAGGCCGATGGAGGAGAGCGCGACGACAAATACGACGAAGGTTGTGAGCTTCATGATATTGACCTCATGGGTGGTCGAGGGCCGTTTTTAAAGTGGACGAGATGTCCCCTGAACACAAAGCAAGCTAGTTCAGGTGGACAAGAAACGCAAGCGCCCGGGCGGCGACTTGACACCCCCGGCGGGGCCTTGCCACAGTGAACGCCGGGGGAGGCGCGTCGGCGCGCTCAGCTCAAGATCGAGGTGTGGTGACGTCGGGGTGGGACGAAGCCGAGGTGGGACGATGTCGAAATGGACGACGTCGAGGTGGGGTGATGTGGAGGTCGGGGTGAAGGAGAGCCGGCGTGGGTGGCTGCTGCCTTGCGTCGTCGTCCTGTGGGCGGCGGCGTTGTGGGGGGCGGTGGGCTGCGGCGAGGACCAGGAGATTCCGAAGGAGGAGGCGCTGCGCATCGAGGGGGTCTTCCGGGCGGGGTTGCGCTCGCCGGAGCCCTACATGCGGGCCGAGACGGTCAGGGCGATCGGGGTGACGGGCAGCCCGAAGCTCTCGGGCTTGCTGGTCGAGGCGCTGGCCGACGAGACGCCGCTGGTGCGCGGCAGCGCGGCGTTGAGGTTGTCGCGCTACGATCTGGACAGGGCTCAGAGCCACATCGTTGGCGTGTTGACGGGGGAGGACGAGTGGGCGCGGCGCATCGTCGTGCGGGAGGTGCTCAGGGGGCAGGGCGGCGACAAGCTGCACGACGCGGTGGTGTCGATCGCGCTGCGGAGCGAGGATCCTGTCGTGCGTCAGCGGGCGCTGGAGTACGGGTTGATCGCGCAGTTGAACCTGGAGCCGGACGCGACCCGGCGCGACAGAGAGTTGATCCCGAAGTTGTCGGAGGTGGTCAACGATCCTGATCCGGTCATCGCCGGGCTGGCGCTGTCGGCGCTGCACCAGCAGGGCCACAAGGCTCGCTTCCAGGCGCTGCTCCGCGAGACGACGACGGGCTCGATCAAGGATCAAAAGCGGGCGCTGCGGGTGCTGTCCGAGGCTCACCTGCCCGGCACCCACGAGCACCTGAAGGAGTTGGAGGGGCTGGGCGAGGGCAAGCGCCGGAAGGAGGTGCTGGTGGGCCTGACCTCGTTGGGGGAGAAGGCGTGGATGGACGAGCTTCGGGAGGAGCTCTCGGGGGCGGACGCGGCCACGACCTCCCACATCATCCGGGCGCTGGGGCGCAACGACTCCCACCAGGCGCTGCGGATCATCAGGCCCTACCGCGAGGACAGCCGCAAGGAGGTCCGCGTGTGGGTCTACCGGTCGCTGGGTGGGAACCCGAACGCGGACGCGAGCGACTTCAAGAGGGGTTTGCAGGACGAGGATCCCGAGGTGGCCATCGAGGCGCTGCGCGGGCTGTTGAAGGTGGCGCCGACCTTCACGCCGACGGTCGCGCGCGAGCTGTTGAAGGACGAGGTTCAGCGCACGCGGATCCTGCAGGTGCTCATCTCGGCGCTCCACGCCGTCGAGGTCGACGGCCACGTCGAGGAGCTCGACAGGCTGGAGTCCCAGCTCCAGGGTCTTGAGGAGGATCTGCTGGGGATGCTCGGCGATCCGGCGCCCTTCGTGCGGGCCTCGGCCGCGGAGTTGATCTTCAAGCGCCGCGATCCGATGGTGCTCTATGAGACGCTCAAGGAGCCGCGCGTGGAGGTGACCTACGCGCTGCTTGACGCGCTGGCCAAGTCGCCGCCGGCCCAGGCGCCCTTGAGCCACCTGGCCTTCTTCAAGCGCTTTGACGACGCGGAGCTGGAGAGCTTGAGGATCATCTCGGCGGCGGGGATCTGGAACGCCTACCGGGTCGCGGAGGCGCTGCAGTCAGGGGGCTAGGCCGACGTCGACGGGATCGGCCTCGTCCAGCAGGGCCTGGGCGATCCGTGCGGCCTCGCTGTCGGGGGCGTCCTCGGTGATCCGCCGCAGCAGGGCTCGGAAGGCGCGGTCGTCGCCGCGATCGCGGGCCTTGAGGGCTTGTTCGAGCGTGGCCTGCGGGCTCAGGTCGAGGGGTCGGCCGGTGGCGGCCCAGCAGCCTGGGGTCAAGGCGAGGGTCAGCGCCAGCAGGATCGCGGCAGCGCGCGTGTTCATGGTTGAAGTTGGTCCCTTGCTCTGGCCGATGTACTACTGTAAGGCGTGGGCGCGTGTGCTCGCCTGTCCAGCAGGAGGGTGGCCCGAGGGGCGATGCGGCGTCAAGCCTGGTCATGGTGGCGTGAAGATGGAGCCGAGTCGACGATGAACGATGTGCTTGTCTACCTCGGCAGCGACGTGAAGCGTGTGCGGTGCGGGCTGGCCGAGGCGGGCGCGCTCGATTGGGCGGTGGACGGCCAGGGGGCCTCCGGCATCGGTCACGAGGACGAGAGCCGGGTGTTGCTGCGCAAGCGCCCCCAGCGGTGCCCGGGGTCGGAGGTGCTCGGCCAGACGCTGGGGGACTTGAGGACGCGGGCCTTCATCGCGCAGGGCGGCAGCCTTGAGCTTGCCAGGACGCCCGAGAACACCCAGCCCTTCCGCTTCCGCCACCTGCTCTTCGCCATGAGCGGTTCGCCGCCGGCTCTGGGGCCTCGGCGGGCGGAGATCATGGCCGGGCTGCCGGACTTCCTCACGCGCAATGTGCAGGGTCAGAGCGAGGCGGAGCTGGTCTTTCACCGCTTCCTGACGCACTTGAAGGACACAGCCCACCTCGACTGGCCCGTGGTGGACATCGAGGCCGGGCGCGAGGCGCTGGCGCGGGTCGCCGGAGAGCTCGACGTCTGGGCGGCGCAAGACGGGGAGCCGCCGCCGCGGGTGGCGATGTCGGTGGTGACGAGCAGGGTGTTGCTGGGGGCGAGCCTCGGCGCGCCGATGTGGATGCGCTCCACTTCGGGGATAGACGCGTGCGCGCCCTGCGGTCATGGGGTTGGTTGGGTCGGCGTGGCGCCGCGCCGGGTCTCGCACCCGGATTACCGGGCGCTCTGGCTGCGCACGGGCGCCGCGCAGGCGCCGGAGGGCTTCGAGGCGATCCCTGCCGGAGGGTTCGTCGGCGTGGACGCGCGCTGGGAGGTGGTGCGTCGGCCCTTGCGGTGATCGGCGCCAGAGGCGCGCGGTTGTTCAGGAATCTGGCGCGATGGGCCGCCCTCGGCGGCCTCGGTCCCTCCAATCAACCAGCGCTCTAGAAGTCGCGGCTGAGTCGCACCAGGGCGCCGCCGGAGGAGGGGTCGACGAAGAGGCCGACGTCGGTGGCGGGTGCCTCGGGCTTGGAGGGCTCCAGCGCGGGCTCGCCGGTGACGGCGTCGAGGATGATCAGGGCCAGGCCCGAGGAGAGCAGGACGGCGCCGCCGGCGAGCAGGACGGCGCCGGGGCCGGTGGTTTCGAAGACCTGGGGGCACTCGTTGACGGCGCCCTCGGCGCAGGTCGTCAGCCCGTCGATGGCCAGCAGGTAGCCGCCGGTGCCGGCGGCGCCGGCGCCGAGGACCGCCAGGGTCCAGCCGACGCCGGGGTGGTGGATGCCGACGATCTCGGCCTCGTCGCTGGGCTGCTCGACGGGGGAGGTGGCCTCGGTGGCGATCCTGGACATGTGAAGCCGCAGCATGATGGGGCCGGAGGCCTTGTCGCCGACGACGAGCTCGGCGTCGAGGGGCTCGAAGCCCTCGGCGGCGGCGCGGATGCGGTAGTTGCCGGGCTTGAGGCTGCGCGTGGCGGTGCCGACGCCCAGGGGCATGTCGCCGAGCGAGAGGGAGGCCTGGGCCGGTACGACGACGACGTCGACCGTGGTCATCGGGCCTTGGGGCGCGGGGTCCTCCTTGGGGGGGTCCTTCTTGGGGGGGTCCTTCTTGGGGGGGTCCTCCTTGGGGGGATCCTTCTTGGCGATCTCGGGCAGGGTGACGCGGGTCAAGGCGAGAGAGACGGTGTCCTTGAAGGCCTTGAGGGCCTCGTCCTCGGTGCAGATCTCGCAGGAGCCCTGCTCGGCCAGGACGATCTTGCCGGTGGTCAGATCGTGGAAGGTGATCTTGAAGTCGTAGATCTGCGCCTCGCCGGTGGCGACGGCGGTCAGGCCGAGGGGGATGCCGGTGAGCTGCCCGATGCGCAAGAGGCAGTCCTCGGTCTCGCAGCCGGCCAGGGCGGGGCTCTTCTCCAGGAGGAGCTCGCGCATCTTGTCGGGGGAGATGGGGCGCAGGGATCGGCTGTCGGCGCGCAGTGCGCCCTCGATGATCTTCTGGAGATCGTTGCTGAGGGCGGCGGGGATGTCGCCGCGCGACTCGACGCGCAGGACGCCGATGGGCGCCTGGGTTTGCTGGGCGTGGGCCGCCGAGGCGACCAGCCCCAGCGTCAAGAGCGCAGCGAGCGCGCCGGCGAGGGTGTTCGGGGAGGTGGAGTTGCTCTGGGGTGACATCTTCTCTACTCGACGGTCACATTTTCAAGGGCGCTCCGCCAACAAGGCGGCCAACGACAAAGAGCGCCGCGGTTGATCGCGGTGGTGGGCGGCTGGGTTCTTACTAGTATATAAGTGGGCAGGCCGCAAGCTTGACACTCAGGGGCCGCTTTTCTAATGTTTGAGTCACGCGAGGACGGCGATCTCCCAGCGTCAACATCTCAAGATGTCCCCCGCCTCCTCGATCGGATCAGGGCGAAGGCCCGATCAGAGTGGGGTGACGCGGGCACCACATATGAAGAGGCATTCATGCGAGACCATAGGGGCATCAAGTTGAGTGAGCGGTTGCGCCCGTCAGGGCTGTGTGTGGCGGCGGCGTGCCTCGCGGCGCTCCTGTCGGGCTGCCCGGCCGAGGAGGCGACCCCCAACGGCCCGCACAGGATCAGCGTGGCCGCGACGCCGTCCTCGGGGGAGGTCAACGGCCCGGCGGTGACGATCTCGGTCACGGTGCTGGGTCCGGACGGCTCTCCGCTGGCGGCCGGCAGCAGGGTGGACTTGATCGAGTTTGGCTGCGTGGACGCCAACAGCCCCGCGGTGGGCCTCTTTGACGACCAGCAGAGCGGCGACTGCGGCCGGACGACGCGGACCGTGACGGGCTCCAACGGCGCGCTGAGCGCCAGCTTCCGGTGCGTGCGCGAGGGGACGACGCGGTTGCTGGCGGCGCCGACGGGGATCTCCGACCCGCCCGGCGAGACCACGGTGACCTGCAACCCCGGCCCGACGGGCCAGTGGTCCGTCACGACGATCGTCAAGGCCGACGGGATCCTGGAGGTGGGCTCGAACATCATTGCCATCGAGGCCACGGCGGTCCAGGACGACGGGACGACCCCGGCGCCGGCCGGGACCAAGCTCAAGGTGTCCATCGAGTCGGGCACGTCGATGGAGCTCAACAGCGCCGCGGTCGCCTCGACGAACGCCCAGGGCGTGGCGGGCTTCAACTTCAAGACCACCAGCGAGGAGGGCGAGACGGTCATCAAGGTCGAGTTCTCGGACGCGCGCTTCGGGACCGGGGCCTCGCAGAGCTTCCGGGTCAGGCCGCCCTCGGACACGCGCGACACGGCCCTGGAGGTCGAGGTCCGGCGCGACAACCTCATCGTCGAGGGCGCCGAGCGCACGGTGCTGGCCGACGATCAGGACGCGCTGACGATCGAGGCGGAGATGATCGCGCCGGCCGGGGCTGACTTCAGCGTCGAGGGCCAGCCGGTGACCTTCAAGGTGACCAGCGGCCCCGGCTTCTTCGAGGGCGGCGTGCGAGAGACCCAGATCAACACCGACAACAACAACCGCGCCTCGATCCGCTTCATCGGCGGCGACGCGCCCGGCACGGCCTTGATCGAGATTACGGCCACGGACCCGAACCCTGAGCTGGTCGATGAGAAGACCCTGACCCAGAACATCTCGATCAACGTCAACTCGCTGGGCTTCATCGAGTTCGTCTCGATCAACCCCAACGTCCTCTACGTCAAGGGCAGCGGCCAGAATGAGACGGCGCTGGTCACCTTCCGGGTGATGGACACCAATCGCCAGCCCCTCGAAGGCATGACCGTCCGCATGGCGCTGCCCTCCAACCCCCTCGGCGGCGTCTCGCTGACCGACACCCAGCCCCAGAGCGACGAGAACGGCGTCGTGGCCACCACGATCGTCACCGGCCGCAGCACCGGCGCGGTCAACGTCACCGCCACGGCGCAGCTCGGCAGCATCCGGCTGGAGGCGCCCAGCTCCTCCATCCCGGTCGTCGGCGCCCGCCCCACCCGCAACGCCTTCAACCTGCAGTGCGAGTTCCTCAACATCGGCGGCTTCATCGGCCGTCAGGGGGATCGCATTACGGTCAACAACCAGTACGCCTGCTCCTCGACCCTCTTTGATCGCTTCGGCAACCCCATCGGCGTCTCCCAGCGCCTGACCTACCTGTCCGAGGGCGGCAACATCATCTCCCCCCAGACCTCCGTCGAGTGGGACACGGCCTCGACCCCCAACGCGCCGCCGGACAACGTCGGCCGCGTCGCCGCCCCCTACTCCCCGGCCGGCGAGCCGCCCTGCGACGTCGATCCCGACCAGACCCGCTCGGAGCCCTTCCTGCTCTTCGGCTCGGGCGAGTGCAGCCCCCTGCAGAACAACTGCCCGCGGCGCTCCCAATCCGAGTGCTCGCGCAACCCCCGCGACGGCCTCGTCACCATCGTCGCCATCACCACCGGCGAGGAGGCCTTCAACGACTTCAACAACAACGGCGAGTACGACGCGGGCGAGCCCTTCTGGGATCTCGGCGAGCCCTTCCTGGACGTCAACGACAACAACACCTTCGAAGAAGGCGAGAACTTCCGCGATCTTGCCAACGAGCAGGAGCCCCAGGGCAACGCCCAGTACGACGGCCCCAACGGCGTCTGGGACGCCAACACCACGATCTGGACCTCCACCAACCTCCTCTTGAGCGGCGATCCCGTCGTCCAGCAAACCAGCAACAACAACTCCGAGCCCTTCTCCGTCTCGGGCTTCGGCTTCGACGCCGCCGACCCCAACTCGACCATCCTGCCGGGCGAGCTCTACGAGGTCACCGATACCACCGTCGTCTTCGGCGTCCGCTGGCAGGACGCCAACCTCAACGTCCTGAACCGCTCGGCCTCCTACGCCGTCGAGCTGGTCGGCGACGCCACCGGCATCACCCTCGACTCCCTCTCGGTCGCCCAGCCCTCCCCCCAGATGGGCTTCAGCGTCGAGTACACCACCATCGAGCTGGAGGATGACGTCAACACCTACGCCACTCGCCTGCGGAGCATGGACCAGAACTTCTACCCCTTCAGAGCCCGCGTGACGGTCAACCCCGAGACCTCCAGCGGGAGCATCACCGTGCGCTACTCCGTCACCTACCAGACCTCCCCGGGGGCCGGAACCACCAACACTGTCTTCTACGACTTCCCGCTGCGCTTTGTCCCGGGAGAGTAGCACCCCTTGGCCACCCATCAGGACGCGCCCATCGGCGTATTTGACTCCGGCGTCGGCGGCCTGACCGTCACCCGCGCCCTCGTCGACAGGCTCCCGCGCGAGTCCATCCTCTACTTTGGCGACACCGCCCGCGTCCCCTACGGCAACAAGTCCCCCGAGACCATCCGGCGCTACGGCCTCAACGTCACCGCCCACCTCCGGGCCGCCGGCGTCAAGGCCATCGTCGTGGCCTGCAACACCGCCAGCGCCTTCTCGCTCGACGCCATCCGGCTCGCCGGGGACCGGCTCGTCGGGGACATCCCCGCAGGGGACCAGCTCGCCGGGGACCGTCTCGACGGGGACCGGCTCGACGGGGACCGGCTCGACGGGGACATCCCCGCCGGGAGCATCCCCGTCCTGGGCGTCATCGAGCCCGTCGCCCGGATCGCCGCGCTCCGCTCCGCCTCGCGCTCCATCGGCGTCATCGGCACGCGCGGCACCGTCACCTCCGGCGCCTACACCCGCGCCCTGCTCGCTCTCGACCCCGGCCTGACCGTCCAGGCCCACCCCTGCCCGCTCTTCGTCCCGCTGGCCGAGGAGGGCTGGCTCAAGGGCTCCGTCCCGCGCGAGATCGCCCGATCGTACCTGGCCCCCTTCGCCGACACCGACGTCGACACCCTCATCCTCGGCTGCACCCACTACCCATTGCTGCGCGAGGTCATCCAGGCCGCCATCGACGAGATCGTCGGCCGCCCCATCCTCGTCCTGGACTCAGCCCTGGCCACCGCCGCCGAGCTCCACGACCTCCTCGACGCCCAAGGGCTGCTCAGGCCCGCCGAGGGCGGCCCGGAGCCCGTCCACCGCTGCCTCGTGACCGACTCCGTGGCCGCCTTCCACCCCATCGCCGAGCGCTTCTTCGGCGCGCCGCTTGGCCGCGTCGAGCACGTCGATCTCTGATCCGGGTGTGGAGCAGGCCGTGATCGTGGGGCGAGCCTGCGACAAAGCATCGGCGCGCTGGCCTCCGCAGGCGCAGGGCCGCCGCCCTCGCGCCCGGGGCGGCCAGCGCGCTCCCTGCGCCCAGGCGCGCGCACCCAGGTCGACGGCGAGCGCCGCTCGGGAAGGCCCTCAGGCCGCCGAGGGGGCGCAGGAGCCTCGATAGAGGTTCATCCCCCAGTCCACGCCGACGATCTCGCCCTCCTCCATGTCGATCCACGTGTTGTCGCCCTGGAGCGACTCGCTCGACAGGATGAGGTGGTTGACCTTGCCCGTGATCGTGGGCGCCTCGCACTCCGGCGACAGGAAGGGGCACTGATCCCTGTCCATGCAGCGCGCCTTGTAGGTGCTGAAGAGCAGCGGCATGTTCGAGCGCACCGCGACCATCGTGTTGCCCTCCGTCACGATGATCGTCAGCTTGCTGCGCTCCTCCTGGCCGGGGCCGTCGGCGATGGCGCGGGTCTGCTCGATCGTCTCGGCGAGCGCCTCGACGACGGCCTCGATCGGGGCGCCCTTGCGGTGCAGGTCCGTGCGCCGCGCCAGGCGGCTCAAGAAGAGGTAGAAGAGCACCTCGCTGTCGGTGTCCCCGAGGATGTAGCGCCGGAGCTCCGGCGCGATCTCGGCTCTGAGCTTGTCGCGCACCTGCGCGTAATTGTTGATCTCTCCGTTGTGCGCCATCACCCAGCTGCCGAACTGGAAGGGGTGGGCGTTGAGCAGGTTGATGTCCCCGACGGTGGCCTTGCGCAGGTGCGCCAGCACCGTCTGGGAGGACACGACGCCGCTGACCCGCTTGAAGATCTGATCCTCCATCGCCGTGTGGGCGCTCTTGATCACGTGCGGCGCCCCTCCGACGTAGTACGCCACCCCCCAGCCGTCCGGGTGGCGCTGGCTCTGGATCATCAGGGCGTTGTCCGCCGCCAGGAGGCTGCGGTGGACCTGCGACTGGATCACGGAGCGAAAGCCAAAGAGCCTGCACATATGGACCTTGTCTCCCAGTGTCGATCCCAGATTGATCCCTTCGGGTCGTCGCGAGGGCGCGTCCGGCGCCGCTCACCCCCCGAAGTTGATCCCGGAGGGGTTGCTGCTGTCCTTGTTGGGCGGCGGCGGGTCCCTCAGGATCACGAAGCCGCCCAGCATCAGCGCGCCGGCGCCGCCCAGCGCGATGCCCCAGTCCGGGTGGCCGGCGATGATCAGCCCGACGACGATCGCGACGATCGCGACGATCGCGCCGATGAGGACCTCTCTGGGCAGGGCCTTGACGCGAGGCTTCGGGGCGACCCCTGGCGCCGTCGGCGGCTCGTAACCCGGCAGCTCGCGCTCTCGGCCCAGATGGCATTTCTTGAACTTCTGGCCGCTGCCGCAAGGGCAAGGGTCATTGCGGTTGATGTCCATCGCGTGCTCCGTGGTGTTCGTCTGGCAGGTGTGGTATGGACCTGCGCCCTGTCACTTCATCACAACAATGGTGCTTCATGTCAAACCAGACCATCATCACCGATAAGGCAGTCTCCATCAGCTACATCCTCAAGAATGACGAGGGCGAGGTGCTTGACGTCGCCTCACCCGACGATCCGATGTGGTTCTTGCAGGGCGCCGGCTCGCTGCTGCCCGCCGTCGAGGCCGCGCTGGAGGGCAAGAAGGTCGGCGACACGCTCGCCCTGACGCTCAGCGCCGAGGAGGCCTACGGCGAGTACGACGCCAACAAGGTGCGCGAGGTGCCGCGCGACGCCTTCCCCGACGACTTCGAGCTTGAGGTCGGCATGCCCTTCATGATCGACGCCGACGGCGACATGGGCGACCACCCCTGGTTCATCACCGACATCGAGGGCGACACCGTCGTCATGGACGGCAACCACCCGCTGGCCGGCCAGGGCCTGGAGTTCGAGATCGTCGTCGAGGACATCCGCGACGCCGATCCCGAGGAGCTTGACCACGGCCACGTCCACGGCGCCGGCGGCCACCACCACCACTGATCCCGTCAGGCGCGGCGCGCCCCGACGACGCTGGCGACCCGCTCAGGCTCTCAGTCCGCCTTCAGGCCGCTGGGCCTGGCGAGAAGGCGATGCGGAGAACGCGGGCGATGAGGAGGAGGAAGGCGATGACTGAACACGCGGTGGTGATCGCAGGGGGCGGCCCGACCGGGCTGATGTTGGCCGGCGAGCTGGCCTTGGCGGGGATTGACGTCGTCATCGTCGAGCGCCGCGCCAGTCAGGCGCTCGACGGATCGCGCGGCGGGGGGCTCCACGCTCGGACCATCGAGGTGCTCGATCAGCGGGGCATAGCGCACCGATTCCTCTCGGCTGGGCAGGTGATGCAGGTTCAAGGCTTCGCCCTGATCCCCCTGGTCATCAGCGACTTCCCCACCCGCCACAACTACGGGCTCGCGCTCTGGCAGAGCCTCTTCGAACCCATCCTGGCCGACTGGGTCGCTGAACTCGGTGTCCCGATCCTGCGCGGTCGCGAGGTGGTGGGCATGGCTCAAGACGACCTGGGCGTTGACGTCGAGATCTCCGAAGGCGAGCCGCTCCGGGCCGAGTATCTCGTCGGCTGCGACGGAGGGCGCAGCCTGATCCGCAAGGCCGCCGACATCGACTTCGTCGGTCTGGATCCCTCGACGAGCTGGATGATCGCCGAGGTCGAGATGGACGGGGAGCCGGAGCTCGGCATCCGTCGCGACAGCATCGGCCAGCACGCCCTCGGTCGAAGGCAGGAGGGGGAGCCGATCCGGGTCGTCCTGACGGACCGGCGCGTCGACCATACGGGCGAGCCCGGCATGAGCGATCTGCGCGAGGCGCTCGTGGCCGTGTACGGCACGGACTTCGGGCTCCGCAGCGCCGGCTGGATCTCCAGGTTCACCGACATGACGCGGCAGGCGGTCTCCTACCGCCGCGGCCGTGTGCTGCTGGCCGGGGACGCCGCGCACGTCCACCCCCCGCAGGGCGGCCAGGGCCTCAACACCGGCGTCCAGGACGCCGTGAACCTGGGTGGGAAGCTGGCCCAGGGGGTCCATAAGACCGCGCCCGAGGTCCTCCTGGACACCTACCACGCCGAGCGGCACCCGGTCGGCGCCCGGGTCCTCCACAACACCCTGGCGGCGGTCGCGCTCAGCAGCCCCGGCGATCGCCACAAGGCCCTGCGCGACATCATGGCCGACCTGCTGTGCATGGAAGCGCCGCGCAAGCGCCTCGCTGGGATGCTCTCTGGCCTCGACATCCACTACGACCTCGGCCAGGGACACCCGCTGCTCGGGCGGCGCATGCCCGACCTCGATCTGCACACCCACGACGGCCCCACGCGGGCCTTCACCCTGCTCCACGAGGCCCGGCCCGTGCTCCTGAACCTCGCCGAGCCTGGCGGCTTCGACCTCTCTCCCTGGGCCGATCGCGTCCGCCTCGTCGAGGCCAGGCACGATGGCCCGTGGGCGCTCCCGGTCCTCGGCCAGATCCCTGCCCCTCGGGCCGTGTTGATCCGGCCTGACGGGCACGTCGCCTGGGCAGGAGATCTCGCCGACCCGGCGCTGCCTCAAGCTCTGGTGACCTGGTTTGGGGCGCCAACGCCGGCTCCTGAGGATCCCAGACCGGGTCGACATTGATGCGCCCCGTCTGGCCCGTGGTCGGGGCCGAGGTGTTGACGGGGCCGCGGGAGTGATGTCTTGTGTGGCCAGCGACCGCGCGGAGCGGTGGTTTTAAAGACGAGCTTTGCATGGCGGAAGGATTTCAGGGGGAGGTGATGGTGGACGATCCGGGGCAGGACAGAGGCGCGCCGCCTCAAAGTCCGTCGAGTCGGTTGCCTGGCTACTTCAAGCTCAGCGTCGACGAGCGGGTCGCGCTGCTGGTCGAGCAAGGGCGGATCACCTCGGCGGATCAGGCGCTGCTGCGCGCGGAGCTGGCCAGCTTCCCCCACGCCGTGGCCAACTCGATGGTCGAGAACGTCATCGGGGTCTACGGCCTGCCGCTCGCCCTCGGGCTCAACTTCCTGATCAACGGCCGCGATTACGTCGTGCCGATGGTCGTCGAGGAGCCCTCGGTGGTCGCGGCCGTCAGCCACACCGCCCGGATCGTCCGCGAGGCGGGCGGCTTCGAGGTCGAGACGGACCCCTCGGTCATGATCGGGCAGGTCCAGATCGTCGGCTGCCCCGATCCCCAGGGCGCGCAGGTCGCGCTGATGGAGGCCCGAGGCCAGATCCTGGCGCTGGCCAACGCCCTCCAGCCCAACCTCGTGGCCCGCGGCGGCGGCGCCCGCGACATCGAGGTGAGGATCCTCGGGGAGGGCGGCTCGCGCTTCACCACCATGCTCGTCCTGCACCTCCTGGTCGACACCCGCGACGCGATGGGCGCCAACCTCATCAACACCATGGCCGAGGGCGTCGCCCCCATGGTCGAGGCCCTCACCGGCGGCACCGTCCACCTGAGGATCCTCTCCAACCTCGCCGATCGGCGCCTCGTCCGGGCGCGCTGCCGCATCACCCCCGAGCTGCTGGCCTGGAAGGGCTTCAGCGGTCAGGAGGTCGCCCGTGGGATCGCCTGCGCCAGCGAGTTCGCCGAGCTGGACCCCTACAGAGCCGCGACCCAGAACACGTGCGTGATGAAGGGCATCGACGCCTTGGCGCTGGCAACCGGCTTCGACTGGCGCGCCTTGGAGGCCGGCGCCCTCGCCTTCTGCGCCCTGGGCGGCGGCTACGGCCCCATGGCTACCTGGCGGCT